>JAEIGA010002772.1_pt1 | contig 27723 bp, 39 predicted proteins | sample 9270691 | NCBI WGS metagenome assembly JAEIGA01 (sample SAMN17057246, study PRJNA624740) | gut metagenome | biome: biome; isolation source: fecal sample | host: Bos grunniens | place: China: Xizang | collected 2019 | reverse complement strand
TTCAACATTCTTAGCAGGGTTGCCACCGTCTATAGGTGCTACAGGAGCACCTCCTGTGAACTGAGCCATAAGCTGTTCTGCTATGTTAGAGCCTCTTGACTGGTCTACCATCTGTGCAAGCATAATCATCTGCTGTTGCATAGCCATCATCTGTTGGTACATACCGCCATTCTCGGCTATTTTTTGCATGATGAAGTGCTTTCTATCGAAGTCCATCATATCAAGACAAGCAAGTGCTTGGTCTGCAATCTGAGGATTGAAGAAGCCTGCTCCGAAGAACTGTAGTGCAAGCTCGTTCTGTGACATCTTGCTATAGGGCGACTGCTTCTGTGCAGTTACCTCAATATCGAAGAGAGGGAGACGGTATCCCATATCGATGCCCATCTCAATGCCTTGCATCTGAGGCTGAATATTTGCGTTACTGTACTGGACATATCGTGCAGCACCGTTGTCTCCCATTATGCGGAAGCAACGAGGCATATCGTAGAACTGTCTTATAAGCTCTACAACCATAAGGCAGAGCTTTCTGAATGCTCTGTAGGAAGCCTTGTTGTTATCTCTTGAGAGCTTTGAGCCTGCCTCTTGCATAGCGGCAATGGCTGATGCTGCCGTAACGCCTGATGTAGTGCCTCCCGTGGATATATCTCGGTTTCCTGTAGTCTCCTTCAGCTCGTCAATCTTGTTATTGATGACTGATACATAGATGTCATTGAGCGGCTTGCCCTGTACCGGGAGAATAGAATCCTGTCCAAGTCCACCGTCTACATGGATAAAGTCCTTTGAGGTATCAGCATACTCCTCCTCATTGACAGAGCCATCACTGCGTATGAAGTGTCTTGGCTTGGCATTAGCAAGCATATTCTTCATAATAGCTTGGTTGCCACGGTCTATATAGCCCTGAGAGTCCTTGCCCACGTCTATGTATCCGAAGCCTGTCGGTGTGCCTTCCGTGGTGAATAAGGGGTCAAAGACGAAGGGATAAAGCCCATGGTCATACCATCCACGCTCGGCAAAGTTCGGGTCGTTTTCCGTAGCAAACAGCACCTCGTCATTTACATACTTGACGTAGTGAAGCACCGTTCTGCCACCCTGACTCTTCTTGTAATACCAGTCAACCACAATGCTCTTGTTGTTTGTGTCAACGGTATCGTCATAGACATACTTTGTAATATCCATCGTAGCCTGTCCCAGTCTTCCCTGAAGCTGTGGATAGCTCTCTATAAGCAGGTCATTGTCTGCAAGCTCAACGTGGAAAAGATTGCGGCTCTTCTGAATATCCATAATGCCTGACTCCCAAAAAAGGTTAATCAGGTCTATCTTGCGTATGGATACGTCCCCAAGACCGTTAAGCCTTGACTTGTCCCAAAAGACTCCGTATACACCCGTACCCATCTTAAGCTTGTAGCTCATAACATCAGAGTAGGTCTGTTCAAAGTCACACTGGTCAAGAATTACAGGAATGATGGATGTCAGCATCTCTGCCTCTGCCTTATCGTTCTCTTCTCTTGGAAGGATATTCGGCGAGGGGAAGTTATCCATCGCATCCGCGTGCTTATTCGCTATACAGTTAAAGAGCCAAGCAGAGGAAGGTTCTACCTCAGTGGTATCCTTCGTTCTCATACACTCCCAGTGGCGTATCTTGTACCACTGCTCATTGTCTACGATGCGTCTTTCAAGGTTAGCCTTGCCCTCTTTATACTTCTGTAAGGTGAGGTTAGCCTTTTGTATCTGCTCCTTGCCAATGACCTGTGCAAGAGCCTTGAAGCCATCTATAGCACCCGATTCATTCATACCCTGACCTTGCATCATAGCCTGTCCCTGCATCTGATACAGCTTCATTGCCTCAGACTGTGCCGTAGGTCGTGGGGCTGACTGTCTACGCATCATCTGCTCCTCTATGCTTACAGGCTGTCCACCACTGTCCTGTGGGGCTTTGGGCGTTGCTTGCTGCATCGTTGCCTCTTCAGCCTGTTTCTTTCTGTTGAATATTCCCATTATTTATCCTCCGATATAATTTCCATTCTTGGTCTTACTGAACGTGCTGTAAGGTCTTCCTTCTTCACATCAAGGAATAGGTGTAGCGCACTCTTATTAAACTCATCAGGCTGTACCGCTATCCTTGGCTTGATAGGTCTTGACATACAGAAATACCTAGCCTCATCAGCTACGTGGTCTTCTCCGTCTGAATCAAGGTCTTCAGGCTTATGCTCGTCATACTGTAGAAGAGGAATAGTCCTTATGAAAGCCTTGCAGTTAGAGAATATATACATCATCGGGTAGCCATTCTCGTCAAATGCAAGCCTGTAGTGCATCTGCATCCAACCGGGTATCCTCTTGTGGTCTCCCGGTGTAAAGAATACTTGGTGCTTTGCCGCTACATCAGCTATTGACTCACCTGTCTCAGCATCCCATATAGCAGGGTCTGCAATACCTATTATCTTTTTACCCTTCAGCCACCTGTGCTCAGTCTCAATCTTATGTATCTCCGAGAAGACCTTGGGAGGAGTCCACTTCACGCCCTCATTGGGTGTCTTTGTGCATCCGTAAAGCTCAAGAATACGGTATACTACCCCGTCATAGTCTACAGCCCACCAAGCGCAAGAGAATGGCTTGTTATAGCCCCAGTCGAAGCTCCTGTATATCTTCCATCCGTCAGGTATCTCAAAGGGGTCTATAACGTGCGTCCATTGCCTTGATGCATACTGGTCAGGTCTATCGTAGAAGTCCTCAAAGAACTGCCCCTCGAAGATGTCCCACTTGCCATAGAGCCAAGCTTCTTTAAGCTTAGGAGGCAGTGCCTCAAGCTGTTTAATATAGTCGGGCTGACTCTCCATCAGCACCTTATTATCTGTTACAAGGGATTGAATGAAGGTATAGTCCTCAGCGACCTCACCGTCCTCGTATCTCTTGTCTATGAATATGCGCTTTATGTAACCATGACCTTGACCACCGGGGTTGCAGGTATAATAAACTCTCTTCGGAAAGTTATTTACACCTCTTAGACACGCCGTAATAGTCTTCATTTGGAACTCAGAGAGCTGTGTCGCCTCGTCTAGGAAGATAACGTCATACTCCACACCCTGAAGCCTATCAAGGTCTTTGTCATTGTCACAATAGGTAAAATTGATTGTAGAGCCATTACAGAACTTAAGCACCTTGTCCTTGTCATTGTACTTAGCAATACCAAGCAGCTCTTTACGCAGGACATTGATGTGGTTATTGATTAACTCAGGATAGGTTCTACGCACTATAAGAATGCGAATACCTCTAAAGCTAAGAGCAAGTAATTTTGCCTTGGTTCTTACGCTCCAAGACTTGCCTCCACCTCTCGCGCCACCAAAACCTACATGCTTTGTATCAGCCGTAAGGAATAACTCTTGCTTCTCCGATGGTGGACTTATGGTTAGTGTTGGCACTATATCACTCCTCTATAGCTTTGATTTGACTTGCAAGTGCGCTCCAATTCGGTGCAGCTTTGTATGCATCCACCGACTCCGCAGGGACTTCGATGACACAGGTGGTGGGAACATCTAAAAATGTATTAGCTTGAATAGTTGGCGGTGCGATTGCCTTCAATGTTACCCTTGAGAGTCCCTTACAATACGCAAACGAGGACTCACCGATTGTTTTTACACCTTTTGGTATGTTGATGGTGTTCAATCTGTAGTCATAAGCGAAGGCATTGCCTTCGATTGTTTCAAGTTGACTATCCTCGGCAAAAGACACTGTTTTCAAGTTGTAACAAGTACCAAAAGACCTATCTCGTAAGCTAACTACACTGCTTGGGATATTTACGGTAAGCAAATTCTCGCACATATAGAAAGAATACGCGCTTATGACTGTACACCCATCCAAATCAACTGCGGCAATATTCTCGATGTTTCCCTGAGTTCTCAAAGCAAACAAACTAAGGTATCTCTTCGGCTTCGGAATCTCTTCAAGCGCGTCCTCTATAGCCTCTGCCACCTCATCCGGGACTTCAACGGTCTCACCACCCTTGTATTCATACACTGTGTTGTTGATGATAACTACAAAGGGATTTTTATACTCAGGAATTGTAATGCTCCTGCTCATTTTTTTGTCCTCTCTTTATTTAGTATAATTTGCGAGGTCACCCTCAATAACAACTGTAATTTCTCTGTCATCAGCACTGTCAGCCTCAGCCTGTCTCTCAAGGTTTCTTATCCTTGCCTCTTGTTCTCTCATATCAGCATCGGACTTAAAGCCTTTAATCTCCTTGAGGTCTTTTAGAGCTGAAGTGAGGTGCTTTATTGACTGAGTATCAATGACAATGTCATCCATCATCTCTGATATCTTGTCAAGAAGCTTGTTTGCCACATCCACTATTTTGACCGCCTTATCCGCTTGTTGCTGTACTACCGAATCAAGGATTTTTGTCTCTGTCTTGGCTTCTGCTTGGCTTCTCAGCCCAACCCAATCCTCGTTCTTAGCAACCCGTTGCAAAGTAGTCCGAGACACACCGTATTTTTCGCAGAGCTTCCTGTAGCTCGTACCGCCTGCGATGTATTCTGCTTTGATTCGTTTCCAATCCACATTACCCACAAGAAACTCCTTTCTGCTTTGTGAGACAATTATAAAACATTGTCTTCACTGTTCTCTAACCTCCCCCCTAAAAAAATTTGAGAGGGAACTTTCGTCCCCTCCCAAGCTTATACTTCCTTGACTCGGATGCTATGCACGGCAAGCATTAGCTTACGTTTTATGATGTAGTCCTTAGTCCTGACACCTTTGGCATCTTCCACGATGTTTTCCCCGGTCTTGGCTATGGTGTACACAAAGTCAGCTATGTACTTACACTCCCTTTCAAGCAGCCTGACACCGTCCTTCAGCCTCTTACCACTCTTCCCGTACCTTTCATAGGTCTCATACTGTGAAGGTATCAGCACATACTCAACCTGCTCTCTAAGGTTAGTGATGACACCTGCCTTTTCGAGTAGCCTCAGCTCAGCACCACGCCTTGCTTCTTTACGGCTTGCATTCTTGCCGACCTTGACGTTGTTATACTTACTCTTACCCTTATATCTCATCTTTAACACCATACTTTCTGTTTAAGGTATAACATATAAGGCACTTATAGTAATTATGTATATTAGTACAATATACACCCATATACTCAGCCTGTTTTTTTGTATCCTCAAACGTGAGGTTAATATTGCTTTTTGCCTCCACGCCCTCACACCTGATGCGGTTCGGCTGACTCGCCTTATAGTAAGGACAGACCACATCAGCGTCTATCCACCGTGTCATATTAACCTCCTCCCTCCTTAGACATCTCAAGTTCTTCCTCGGTAAGCATTTGCCGTGCTTCCTCGTTTCTCTTAAGGAGCTTGTACTGGATACAGTAATACTTAGCAAGTACCGTAGCTATTGCAAACGCCCCTGCAAGTATCAGGAATAATATAACTATCGCCGTGTCGCTCATTTATCCCCTTCCTCCAATACCTCTTTTTCGATTTGAGTTAGTAATTTAAACACATCCACTACCTTAACGGTATCAGTGTCGGTGTATGTGCCAAAGTGGAGCGCAAAGCTATCCTGTACCTTCCGCACGGTGTCGGCTTTCAGTACCGATTTAAAGTAAGTCACATCTGCCTTTTCCGCTTTGAGCTTGTCAAGTTCCTCTTCATAGGTTTCCTCAAGCCTTTTTTCAAGTCTTTCCGTCTTCTCAATTACTTTACGGGTTACCTCTGCGTTTCTGATGTTAAAGATAATCTCTATTTGCGACATCATAATGTTGCAGTCCGCAAGCTCTTCTATTATAGCCTCACGATTCTCATTGCCGCGCTTATTCTTGCAAAGCTCCTTAATAAGCTCGGAAAGCTCCTCTACCGCTACAGTAAGCTGCATATCCTTGCCATATACCTCTATGGCTCTTTCAAGTGTTGTCATTCCTCTCTCCTCTCTCCGTCCATAATCGCCCCACAGTGTGGGCAGTATTTATAAGCGCACGCCTTGGTATGCGGATTCTTCGTATTCGGCTGAGGGGAGTAAGCCACTCCCCCACACGCGGAACAGATGAATTTATAAGACTTCTGCCTTTTGTTATCCTCTATCCAATGCCCGTGCCTAAGCTCAACCACATCGGCGGATAACTTTTCAATGCGCTCTATTGCAACCTGCGGAGTATGTCCATCCCATTTAGGAGCTTTTTCAAGTTCTTTCACTTTGAACATATCCCAATACGGCTCTATGTCATAGTGGTATGTTGCTTGCCCTTTGGGAGTCTCTATGCCGACGATGAACATACCGTCATACATATCTCCCGTATCGTGTAATTTTGATTTCCAAGCCTTGTCGGGCATTGAATTGCAAATCACCGAGAACAGTATAGCTCTGTGATGATATAACTCGTTGAAAGTGTGGTATCCATCCGATAGATTACCTATGCCACCTTCAGGGATTTCAACCACATCGGCGGTGGAAGATTTTATTTGTCCTTTTCTATAATAAGTCAATTCACATATACTGCATTTATCCATCTCCTTACAGTTTTTACAAGGATTGTACGCTATACCAGTGCTCATTCCGCACCGCCTTTCATTTTGCCACCGACATTTATGTCGGTCACATCCGTTATCCTCTCTTTGTATCCGTCTTTTGTCAGCTTCCAAGCAGGAATATCGCCCCAAAAAAGCACTTCATCACTATCAGGCAAAAAGGTTGTTGCAGGCACACAAGATAATCCGCTTATATCGACTTTTAAAATTCTCATTCCGTCTTGATACCAAGAAAGTGGATTTGTTGACAAATATATAGCCATTGCCGACCTCTTTGCATATCTTCTTAATCCGCCTCTTTTTATGGACTCAACATTATCCGCATCTGTAACGTGGTATAAAAATCGCTTTCTTTTCATTCCTGTTCACCGCCTTTCATCTTCGTTCCGCAGTTGGGGCAATACTTGAAAGCAGTGTGGTTTTGTCCAAATCCGCAAACAGAGCAATTCATAAATCTGTTATATGGATTTGATTTTTTCCACTCTCCGTGCCTAACCTCAACCACATCTGCGGTAGGCGTTTCGTCAAGACATTCCCTTATCGCCTTTGCATAAGCAACCCACCCACGATTAAATTCGCTCCTTTTGGGGTCAAGATTTTCAGGTCGGTTGTTCCAAAACTCGTCTGCATCAATATACCTGCTCATTTTCTTTTCCTGCTCTTTCTCTTATTCTTGATTTTCTGTGACCTTTTCGGCTGATATTTTGCGTTAGGTTCTATCGAAATTGGTAACGGAACATAAGGGTGATACTGTTCAAATCCTGCTATTCCAAGATTGCTCATCCCTCGTCCTCCCTTAATAATTCAGGGTTATCGTGTATGTTGCCGATGACCTCTATCGTGTCACCATCCCACGGCTTTCTTAAATTGCATTTCTTTTCGACTTGAAAACCGCAATCTCTATTTGAATAAACAACAACACCGATTTGCGTTTCTCTTGTCTTTTTTATTTCTCCGTGCCGCAAAGTGTATTCTCTTTTTACAATATCGCCCTCAAATATCTTTTTGCCGTTGCGGTCTGTAAGCCCCGTATATTGCCCTACGGTTTCTGGAATAACTATAAATATTTCGCCGTATTTTTCTGTATGATTTAATACCCACATATAATGCGTGGGCTCTTCGTTTTCGCTACTATAGCCAAATTCATAATAGCCCTCTACCCACTCGCCGTTATCGGTGCGCTTGCCCCTAAAAAGTATTTCTCTCATTCCGTGTCCTCACTTTCCTCTATAACGTGACCTAAGCACCCTTTTTCATCATCGAAATTATCGCAATCTCCGATAGGCAATACGCGCCTGCCGATTGCTAACTGACCGCGAAGGAAGTCTCGTACTTCCTTGCAGGTATAGAGCTTCTTTCCGTCAACTGTAATCGCGCCCTTTAGCATTTTTGCATTGTTTATACCGCCTTGTATATCAAGGCAACAATGTATTCTTCTCATTCCCACCTTTTACTTTTCCTCCGTGTATTTCTTTTTGAGTTCGGCATCATAATCGCACATAATACTATGTTTAATATGTTTCCAATGGAAGTCAACAAATCTTTTAGCATCTTCAAACTCACCATTACACGGATAGAATTTCAACAATGCTTCAAAACGCTTGTCAACCACCGCAAAAATCTCCCTCGCAACCTCGGAAGCCTTGCGGTAGCTTCGTATTGCCTCCGCTTTCAACGGTCTGCCACAAGCTGAACAAAATGAACCTTGAACGAATTTGCTATGATTCGGAGGGAAGCACTCGTGACAGTGCATCGACACACAGCAACAGCAAGCCATTTTATCTGTTTGGCAAGAACACTTTTCCTTACGTCTCGGCGGCACGATAACATCTTTATCAATCAGCGCATCCGCCACCGCCTCCACATACTCCGGGTACGTCTTGTCCGTGATGGGGATGGAGCGGAGGAGAGCTATAAGTTTATCTTTCATCTTAATAGTCCTCCGCTTCCTTGCGAGTAATAAAGAAGTGAATACCTGCTGAGCATTCCTCCCACCTATCCTCGCAGAAGTCCTTCACCTCCACGGTCTCACCGACCTTGTAAATGAACTTTGAATCATACGAGCTTGCAACCTCTGTCACACCGCTATCCGAGCCGTCTATATTAGTTATAGACAGAACAACAGCCTTAGAACAACGGCATTTTCTGCTTGTAGCCGAACACCGTTTTGCATCATCGGTAATTCTTAGCTTAATAATATAACCCCTCGCCTTTTTGAAGCCAATAAACTCCCCCTCTTCAGGACACGCAAGCGGCAAATACATATTCTTCGCATCCTTGAGGTCTGCTCCGCTGAGGTCTGCTTCGCGGAGGTCTGCTCCGCTGAGGTCTGCTTCGCTGAGGTCTGCTTCGCGGAGGTCTGCTTCGCGGAGGTCTGCTCCGCTGAGGTCTGCTTCGCGGAGGTCTGCTCCGCGGAGGTCTGCTTCGCGGAGGTCTGCTCCGCTGAGGTCTGCTCTCTCACCTTCCTCTTTATCTTCAAGCCACAGCTTGTGCTTACGGAGGAATACCTCCAATTCTTCTTTAGTTATTTTTTTCATATCTCTTCTCCTTACTTCTTTATTCTCCGGTCTTTATTCACCATATCAAGTATAGCTTGGTAATGGGTCTTCCTCGTATAAGGCTTTCCGTTCTTCTCGCACTCGACAACGATGTTTATGTACCTATGCAGCTCATCGAATGACAGCTTTGTACAAAGGTCATCAAACTGCTCGTCACTCATCCGAAGTATGCCCTGCCCAAGAGTACCACCCACGTTTTTGAGCTGAAGCTTCTCCCGAAGCTCTCGTGCGTACTCCTCTGCATCTCTACCCTCAAGCCCCGACTCATCCAGCTTTCCCTGAACATACTCTTCAAGAGCCTTTTCATCCTCGTTTTCTGCAAAAAGAGTAAATGAATGAAGTTCTTTTTCTTCATCTTCTTCTTTTTCTTCTTCTATAGCGTGACGTCCCGTGACATCGGGTGTGACTGTCACGTGACTGTCACGTGACACATCAGGAAGAGCCTCCCTCTGCCTTTGCCTCTGTAGTCTTTTTCGCTCTCGGTTCTGCTCCCTAATCTCAGCAAGCTTGTCCGTGTTCTGATACTCCTCCCACCCGAGGACGTTTATAAATCCGTCCCCGGTGGTAGCAATCATATCAAGTTCCCTGAATGCTGTAAGCGCAAGCCTGATGGTATTAACGTCAAAGTCAAGCTCATCAGCAAGGTCTTCCTCCGTGAAGGGAACACTCTCCGTTATGTAAATCATTCCACCTGCATTACACTTTCCTGCCATAGCAAGAAGCATAATCCATATAAGGAGGAGGTCATTTCCTGCCGGAAGTCTCCTGACCTTCTTGATTTTCCGCTTGTCAAACATATCTATGTAAATCTTAATCCATTGGACTTCGCCCATAAGCTACACCTCACCCTCAAAGAGCCAATCAATGGTAGGCTTGCCCGTATATCCCTTTTCCCACACAAACCAAGAATACGCCACCGCAGAACCGCCTCTTTCTTTCACACCGCTGAAATCCCCATTCTTCGCACAAAGAACTCTTTTAGGAAAGACATATACGGTCTTTGGAGGAAACTTTGAAAATAATTCCTTGTACCTGTCTATTCCCTCCAAGAATGTTAACTTCAAAAACATATAACATTTGTGACCTTCTTTTAAAAGGTCAAGAGACTTCAGTACAAACTCCTTCGCATACTTATAAGGTGGATTTGTCACTATGTCGCATCCATCTAAGGGGAGTTGTGTTGCCTCCAAAAAGTCTTTTATGTCAGGGAATATATCTATGCATCTATTCTTAATATCGCTTGAAAATACAGTGTAACCATAATCCATAAGCCTTTTTGTAAGATGCCCGGCACCGCAAGCGCATTCCCAAATAAATGACGATGGCTTCTCAGCTTTTAAAAGCAAGTCAATGGCAACTGGGTCAGTCGCATAAAAATCATCTTGTTCTCTTTCATCCTGCGTGTGATTGCTCGCTCCCAAGGTTTTATATATTGAATTTTTGTTTCCTGTCCAATCTTTCATATATACCCCTCAGAACGGCAAATCGCCATCGTTCGGGATTTCCTCAAACTGAGCTTGATTACCCGTCTGATACTCACTCGGCACGTAAGGCTGCGTGGGAGCGTTGTTTTTAGCCTCTCCCGAGCTTTCGTTACTACCCACGAATGAAACCTCATCCGCTATAACCTCTGTGGCATATCTCTTCTCGCCCTGCTTATCCGTCCACGTCCGTGTCTGAAGCTGACCGCATATAAGAATCGGCATACCCTTTTTAAAGTACCGAGTGACGAACTCTGCTTGCTGTCTCCAAGCTACAATACCGATGAAGTCACAAGCCTGCTCACCGTCCTTGGAGAATCTCCTGTTGACCGCAATATTGAATGAGCACACCGATATGCCACCCTGAGTCTGTTTAAGCTCAGGGTCAGCAACCATGTTACCTATCAAGATAACCTTATTAAAACTTGCCATGATTACGCCTCCAATTTATAGATGTTAAAGTGCACCGTACCGAAACGGTTATGAGAAGTCCCCTTCTCGCTTGTGATTTTATAGCCAAGTCTCTTCAGCTCAACGATTCGTGCAGGAAGTTCTACAATGCCATACTCACTCATAGCTTGCGCCCGTGTGAGTGTTCCAACATTCTGCAAGTGCCAAAGAATTATATCTCGCTGAGTCATCTTAGTTTTCGCTTCCATTGTCCTTCACCTCGCCTGTTTCCTCATCAACCTCAGCATATTCTGCCTCGTAGATGATGTCGTTCTTAACCTCGTACATATCCTCGGAGATTTCGTTCTTAATGGTCTCGTCCTGTACAACGGCTTTCACGAAGTCTGACTTCAAAGGAGCATACTTAAGGACTCTCTTAAGTACGGTCTTCTTAGCCATCTCTTCAAAGCTCGTCTTCCAAGGAGAGAATGAGGAGCTATACGCCTTGCTATACTTCTCTGCGTGTCTGCGGACATCGTCCATAGACATAACCTCAAAGCCGAAGCCTCCCGACTTAGTCTTAAACATTGCATAGACCTTAACGGGATTGCCTCTGTCCTTGGATGCAGGCGTGTGCTTAAGAGTAGGCTCAAGACCGTAGTTGCATTCAAACTCATCGTTCTCATATACGATATGAGACTGTATAACCTCAACCTCACCGCTTCTGTACGCGAGGTCTATAAGACCCTTATAACCGAGTTGGAACTGTGCCTCAAGAGTGCCGTGGTTCTGATAGGGAAGTATGTAAGCCTGTCCGAGAGGGGTGTTAGGCTCAAGACCGAGCTGAGCTGCCGACATCATAGCTCCAAGGAAGGACGGAGGAGTACACTGACCGAGCTTGGGATTTACGGATATTGCGGAAAGAACCATGCGAGTGAATCTTTCAGGAGTAATTACCGAAGGAAGAGCCTTTTTGATTTCACCTTCCATTGCCTTGATGTAGGTCTGCATCGTCTTCTTCTCCTGAGCGGGGGTTGCCTGTACCTTGTTCTGAATTGCGTTTGCCATTGTTTTTTTCTCCTTTTATATGTAAATTTTAGTTAGATTTTTCTGTCACCTTAAAGGTGCGATATGAAGAGTTTTTGTAATATTCTGATAAATCAAATCCCGGGTGTTCCTTAGCAAATCTCTTGGAGTCAAAGGTGCTTCTTGTAGAGCTTGTCCAAGTCACCTTGTAGCCCTCAGATTCTCCTCTGCCTGCTTCTCCGAGGAAAGCCTTAACCTTATTTGCCGACTCGTCCTTAAGCTTCTCAAGTTCCTTTATCTGCGCTGAGATAGCCATATACTGACGAAGCTCCGTCTCATAAGCAAAGAGGTTCACTGACTCGTCATTAGACTCAGGATAAAGCACCGAGATTGCATCAGAGGTTGATGCAGTACCGTCAGGTGCAGGGGATTCCTTGGCTTCTACAAGCTTCCAAAACTCAGCTTCAGCTTCAGCAAGAGCCTTTATCTCTGCCTCGTCTCGCTCTATCTCAAAGACCATAAATTCACGGTTCAACACGAGCACCGCAAGATACCATTTTCTGCATCCCGTGACCATCATATAATGCACACACTGTACATAGTAGGTATCAGGGAAAGCTCCGTTCTTAAAGTTCTTCATATTCAGAGCCGATGTGGTCTTACACTCAAGCCCTGCATCCTCGCCAACAATCATACGGTCTACGTTTGCGTGAGCGAAGGGATAATCAGGATTTATAAGGATGTGGTTCTCGCGTCTGACCTTTTTCCCGGTCTTCTCTGCAAATCGTTCTGCCACATAGAACTCAAGGTCACGCCCCTGCCTCATGGCTTCGTTGTCTTCCTTGAGAGGGAGCTTACCAAGCTTGTCCGCCCATACGGAATAGGGACTCGACCAAGGATTAAGTCCGATGATGCTCGATGCATCCGAACCGCCGATAGACTTTCTTCTGTACTCAAGCCACTCGTCATGAGTCATATCAAGAGTGGATATTTTAGTTAAGTGCTTATACATTTTCTTTTTCCTCCAGTTTTTTATAAATCATTTTAAGAGCATACGATGATGCTTGAGCTATACCGAGCAACCCATCGTGGAAATTCATTTTTCATTACTCCTTAATTTCAGTTATTTCATCAATTATTCTTTCAGGGTGCTCCACTTCAAACCTTATATAAGCATCCGTGTAGCTCCTCCCCTCAATGATTTCGTTACCGAAGGCTTTACCGTCCTCGGTATACCTGACATTCCACTTTTTCATTCTTTGTTCTCCACTTTCTCATAATAATATGATTTTTACTGCTTTACTGTCCTCAGTAGCTGTGCGGCAGACTTGGCTATCTCCGCCATACGTCTTTGCCTCTCTGACTCGCTAAGGATTGGAGAGTATACCCTCGCTATACAACCGGGGAACTCAAATATCTTAGTCTCTGAGTAGGTATCTTGCTTCTTCATGGTGGTACTCCTTCTAATCATTTGGTGTATAATATGCACCGTCAGCCTTCTTCGTTACAAGAATTGTACATATTGTCGAGCACTTCTCTCGTGATGCCTGCCTCCATAAGAGCCTTGCCCTTCTTCTCAAGGTCTCGGAGCTGATATAGATACTGCCTTCTGCGGTACTCAAGCCTTGCCTTTCTTCTTGCAAGTGCCACCGCCTCCGAAGCATTCAGTCTCTCTATCTCCGCTTCAACCTGCTCGTCTGTAAGTCCGTATTCTTTCATTTTGGTCTCCTTTCTTGTGTCTTTTAGGACACTTTTTAGCTAAAAAAAATACCCACAGGCGATTCAAGCTTCAAATAATCTACGATTGTCTGAATTTCGCTTTGGGTAAATTCGGACTTCCCGGTACACTTTCTATAAAAAGCGGAACGAGAAATACCAAGTACGTTACACATCTCAGAGATGGTAACATTCCTTTTATTCATTTCGTACTCAAGTAATGCCTTGTCCATGTCCTGCCCTCCTTTCGCAAAGTTTTGTGTCTTTTAGGACACTTATATGATAGCATATTCAAAATTGTTTGTCAATAGGTTTTTTGTCTTTTACGAAACTTTTTTTGAAAATTTGCAAAAACTGTTGCATTTGGGACACTTTTGTGTTATTATATATACAGAATATGAAAGGAGGTGAAAATTATGGCAATCGAAAATATGGCTCGAAAAATAAAGGAACTACGCCAAGCAAAAGGACTGACTTTAGAACAGGTTGCTAATGTGGTAGGAGTTGGTAAAAGCACTGTACGCAAGTGGGAAACAGGTATGATTGCCAATATGAAGAGGGACAAAATTGCCGATTTAGCAAAGGCATTAGGTACTACCCCTGCATACCTCATGGGTTGGAATGAAGATGATAATAAGGAAGAAAAAAGCCCCCCCGAAGAGCCGAAGCTTTCAGAGGGAGAGAAGATGTTACTCGATTTATTTAGGCTAGTTCCTGAAGACCAACAGCAGCTCGTCCTTCAAATAATTCGCGCTGCACTAAACTCAAGAGGATAATATCGACAGCCTTGGCTAAGGCTTCTCCCGGATTATCGTCTCCACGAATGAGATTTATAAGTTCTATTTCGTTGGCTGTCATATTTTTATACCCCTCCCATTATTAAAGTACACGAACATACGTTCTACTTTAAGTCTACCCTGTTATATCAGAATTGTCAAACAAATTTCGACAAAATTTGTTCTTGATAAAAGTATAATCTTAATGTAAACGAAAATCAATACTCAAATTTGTCATTTTGACACTCAAATTTGTCATATAAAACGACAAATATGCGTATTGAAACCGCAAATTTACCCCCATAATACTCAAATTTGTCATAAGAAAGGACTATTTTTTCAATGTACCGAGATAAACTTGTTGAGATTCGCAAAGAAAAAGGTCTCACAACAAAAAGGTGGTCGGAGGAGAGCGGTGTATCTGTTGATACTATCAACCGAATCACAAACCCCGAAAACCCTGATAAAGACTCTCCACGAGTCAATACGTTAGAGGACTTGTGCAAACCTCTTGGCGTTGAACTTTGGGAAATCTTCTTTATAGGTGACAAAAGCTTCGTGTCAATGCAGGCAGAGATTAACGCCCTCAAAGCAGAGCGCGATGCCCTCATTGCGGAGAATGCCGTGCAAAGTGATAGAATCAAATCTCTTGAGGAAAAAGTAGATTCCCTTAAGGATGAGATAATAGATACACATAGGTACTATAATAAGCTTAAGCCGAATAATTAAAAGGAAGGTTTCGTAAATGATAGCTATAATTTTGGGTCTTGCGCTCATTATCCTGCAAATCTTCTCTTACATAGGAAACATATCTTCAGGAACAGTTTTCTTTACTAACTTTTCCATATATGAGATAATTTCCTTTGTCGCCTTCAATTTAGTAGGTATCATCGGACTTGTATTTCTTATAATCGGAATCCGCTCTAAATCAAATAAAGAGGAAAACGATGAAGAGCCATACGAGTATGTCTCCAAGCCAGTACGCGCACCTGTAATAGAGGATGTTTCTCCTGAACCCAAAAGAATCAGAAGTTTTTTAGCATTGCACAAAAAAGCATTTTTCCTATTAACTGTCGTGTTTATAGTTACATCTGTATGGTCGTTCATTATCTACGATGATTGTGCATTTGAAATGATAGTGGCAAATAACCATTATGAAGATACTGTCACAAGCCCTTGGGGTGAATCTTATTATATTATAGGGTGTGGGGTGAGAACGTGTAGTTATTGTAAGGGGTACAGTTTTAAATCTATCAACCGACACTTGTGGTCTCCATATGATTTTCAATACTACTGTGACATAAGTGATAAACAAACCTTTTGCGAAGTAATCACCGTTATATCTGCTTTACTATCGTTACTTACTTTATCTGCGTTTGTCATTGGTTTTGTGCACGAAAAAAACAACAAAGAGCTTCAAGCACAAATTGAACCAAGTAATTCAACAGGACGCAAATTCTGCAAATACTGCGGAATAAACATAGATAAAGACTCGCGTTTCTGTTCATCATGTGGCAAGAGAATATTATAAAAAAGAAAGGAAAACACAATGTTATTCAGCAACACCAACAAGAACTACAAAGGCACTTGCACGATGTGCGGTGCAGAGAACGAAGACCTCACCATTGTTGACGAGCTTAACCACGTCTGCGAAGACTGCCTCGACAATGAGTTCATCCTGTGCGATGAGTGTGGGGAATACTGGCGATATGATGCCATCAAATTCTACAATTTAAAGGACGGTAGAACCCTGTGTGAGCATTGCGCTGAGGACATCGATGAGGACGAGATTGAATCTATCGATAACTACACAGGTATGGAATAGAAAGGAAGATGCAGATTGTACAATTACATTGATTTTTCACAGTTTAGTCCTGATGAGTTTCTTCTCTATCTGCGTAAATCAAGGACAGATGACCCCCTTCTCTCAGTAGAAGAAGTCCTCGCCAAGCACGAAGCAATCCTTGACGAGTGGTGCGAGAAGTATCTCGGAGGGAAAGTTCCCGAAGAGAATAGGTACAGAGAAGTAGTTTCAGGAGAGACTATAGCAGACAGACCTGAAGTCCAAAAGGTACTAAAGAAAATCGAGTCACCAAGGTACAGATTTTTGCTGACAGTCGAGGTTCAAAGACTTTCCCGTGGAGACCTTGAGGACGCAGGTAGATTGATTAAGCTCCTACGCTTTACTAACACTATAGTAGTTACTCCGCAGAAAACATACGACCTAAGTGACGAGTATGACCGAGATGCCTTTGAGCGAGAGCTTAAGAGAGGTAACGAGTTCCTTGAATATCAGAAAAAGATAATGAACAGAGGTAGACTCCTATCTATTAGTCAAGGCAATTTTATCTCTTCAGAAGCACCCTACGGCTATAACAAGGTGTGGGTAATGGAAGGCAGAAGAAAATGCCCCACCCTCGCTATAAACGAAGAAGAGGCAACCATAGTGCGTATGATATATAATATGTATGTCAATGACGATATGGGCGTTCACAACATCTGCCACACTCTTGATGACCTCGGTGTAAAGCCTCCCAAAGGAGAGCATTGGTCTACAGAGGGCGTGAGAGGGATAATCAGAAACCTCACCTACACAGGTAAGGTCTTGTGGAACAGAAGAAAAACCATCAGAGTTGTTGAGGATAGTGAAATAACCAAGGTAAGACCTCGCGCAAAGCATGGCGAATACTTGGTATACGATGGCAAGCACGATGCTATTATATCCGAGGAGCTATTTGAGGCGGCACAAGCGAAGCAAGGTAAAGTTCCTCGCTCCAAGTCCGACCTAATGCTCTCAAATCCTCTAGCAGGTCTCATTTATTGTAAAACATGCGGAAGAGCTATCATCAAACGCAATCACACCAAGTGTGAGACTAGGCTTATGTGCAGCAATCAGGTACACTGCAAAACAGGCTCTTGCACATTTAATGAAATGATGGACTTTGTGTGTAACATCCTTGAAAATAACATTGCCGACTTTCAGGTTAAACTAGCCGAGGAGAATGGTGACAATCAGAAGCTCCATGAAGCTATGATAAAGAACCTTGAGAAAAGACTAAGAGACATCAATGCAAGAGAATTATCCCAATGGGAAGCACAGTCCGACCCTGACCCCTCAAAGCGCATGCCTCAAGCAATATTCCAACAGCTTAATGCAAAACTACTTAAAGAAAAAGAAGAGGTCGAGATAGCTCTCCACCGCGCGTATGAGTCAAAGCCAAATCCGATTGACTATGAAAGAAAGATAGCAAAGTTCTCCGATGCACTTCGCGCCCTGCGTGACCCGGATGCGGATGCCGCTAAGAAGAACAAGCTCCTCAAGGACTGCATTGAAAGAATAGAATACTCAAGAGAAAAGCCTGAGCGTATCAAGAATACCGAAAAGCCGACCTACAGAAACGGCAGACCTGATGGCAAAGGCAGAAGGCTCAAACCCAATCCCCTCCCCTCAGGAGCAAATTGGTCAAATCCACCTATTAGCATCGATGTGAAATTGAAGGTGTAATTTTTTTGCACCTTCTATATACATCATCTGTGTCCATATTCGTACGCACCACGATGTTGTATATAAGTGTACCGTGCTCCAACCACCATATAAATCAAGTAAAGATTGTCAGTATACTGATAATATTTGCGTCATTTATTTCATTTTTGCACGTAAAAGTGCAAACTTACACGCAAAAGTGCAAGTTTCAGTCAAGTTACAGTCAAGTAAAAAGGCATCCACTCGGATGCCCTTTTCTTATTCTTTGACTATAAACGCATCAAAGCCTACCGCCTTAATTTTCTTCTGCATATCCTCCGCATTAGACCTGAGCAGATAAGCTCCGACCTGCACACGGTACAGAGTATCCCTCTCGCCTTGATAGGCTACGCCTAGGCTCTTCAAGACACCTTTTGCGATTGCTTGCCCCATCAATTTTCTTTTGCCCTCTGTGGCTAAAATTTCGAGGTCTTGGGCATTGTCAACGAAGGCACACTCAACTATGACCGCAGGGGCTGAAGTCTCTCGGATAAAGCCGTAGTAGTCCTTGCCTGAAGAGTTCTTTCTTATCTTAGTGCCCCTTGAGTTCTGTCCGAGCTTCACTATCTCCGCAAGGATGTTCTCAGCAAGTATTTTTCCTTTACCCCCACCATAGTGATGGAATACCTCAGCACCGTCACCTCCACCGGCATTATTGTGTATCTCCACCGCTAGGTCAGGAGCATAAGCGTTACACTCCTTAATCTCTTCGCCAAGAGGGTCGTTCTCGTCTGTTACACGGCTCATCTTCACCTGAATGCCATGCCTCAAAAGCTCGTCTCTACAGGCAAGAGCAATAGATAGGTTCAAGTCCTTTTCCTTAGTGTTGTTGGCTACCGCGCCGGGGTCACTGCCACCGTGCCCCACGCCTATGAACACCTTTGCCACTACACATCGCCCCCTTTGAATCTGTTCAGCACAGGCTGTACCACTCCGTTCCAAGCTGCCGATATGCCTGCCGCCAATGCCCCTATGAGTAACCCACCAAACACGCTCTGTACATTGTGAAGGTCAAACACATCCACACCTGACATCTGCGTAGAGAAGGTTGCCACAAGGTATGCGACACTCGATTGCCAAAAGGTCTTCATAGCTCTGATTGCTACGTCCTTTGCCATAAAACCACCTCCAATATGTTGTAGAAAAGGGCATCCCTCGTAGGATGTCCTTCTCATGATTTAATCGGTGGTAATAATGGGGTGCGATTCGATATACTGTATAGCCTGCTCCATAAGGTCAGACTGGCTGTCAAGGTAGTTCACCGTGTCAACGGCAATGTTGTCATAGCCTGCCTTATATCCGTCAAAGCCATTGATGGTAACAGATACAAGCTTGAGGCACACAGATGCAAATATTACCCAAGAAGGCTCTGCGATAACATCAAATGCAATAACGCTCATACAGATGGATAAAACACTCATCCGAGCAAACTTTACACCGAATACAACCGACTTCTTGGCAAACGGATTTATATCAAGAGGAGACCTGCGATGAGAGCCTCTGCCGTGCTTCATAATCATATCAGGTGTGAGCTTAATAGGACGAACCTTGTTAGCTTTTTTGACTGCCGCCTTTTGTGTCAACGCAAGACCGTGGAGCGCATCCACCTCTTCACCGCTTAAATTGGAATACTTTTCAAGATATTCGTTATAGTCTATCCCGGCAACAGAGAGGTACTGCATCCGAGTTTCCTTGAGGTCTTCTGTGATATAATGTGTACAGAACTCTCGCATCCTCGTGTGTAAGCAGGTTTCAATTATTTTCTTCTTCAGGCTCGTGAACCGCGCCTTGGCTTTCTCATACGCCTCAGAGACAAGTCCTGCCTTAGTACCATTATCTGCACAACATACATAAAACAGATATGAGCAAAAGAGTAACAGAAAGAAATCAAGACCTAGCGCGGCAACATCTGACGCACTGACAAGCCGAACATCGGTGGTCATTACAACGATAACCACGAACAGTATGAAAGCAATCATAAAGTTTCGCGCGTTATGGATAAGTGACCTCGTTATCTTCTTGTCAAGGGATATTATCTTAAGCTCATCCATCAGACGTCACTTCCTTTGTGTCAAACCTCTCCGATATGTAAGTGAATACAGTGCCTATAGCGCATCCGATAAAGCCCATCCAACAGACACTAGACATATCCGTCATAAAGTTGCCTATATATATGAATATGTAGCACACAACAAGCATTCCTATCCATATAGCAAGCGGAGGCGCGTGGTGTAGGTTGAATCTCTCCGTGATAAAGCTGAAGACCGTCTTGCGGAATATGATAAGAAGCACGATGGCTATAAGGATAACTCCCACGCTGACGGTATGCCCCGTCCCGTGCTCCTCAACCCACAGAGGAAATCTCTCCAGTACCGCCCATATAGGGAACGCACAGGCAATAAATATACCTAACAGCTTGAAAGTCCAGTATAGTACCTTACGCTTCTGTAACGTCATGTTTCATCACCTCTTCTGCCGCTTCAAGTTCGTGTACAGCCTTGGTGTGACGAGCATACAGTTCGTCCTTCTTAGATACGGGAATGTTTGCGAGGCAAAGAAGCTCCGCAACCTCGTTAGCCATTTCAACGGTAGCAAGCTTTGCCGTAGAGATATACGACTCAACCTTGGTGAGTGCATCCTTGAGTGCCTTCTTCTCCTCTTCGCTGTTGCGTATTTCCTCCATAAGAGCCGACATCTTTTCGCCATAGGTACTTACTACCCCTGCTATCTCATCCACTCTAGCTAGTGCCTTCTCAACGATGGTAGTGCTGTTGGATGCAATGGAGATAGCATTGTTATTAAGTGTGCCGATAGAGCCATCCATCTTCTTGCGACTGCGTGCTCCGTAAATGCCTGCACCAATCATAGAAACTATAACAGTAAGCTCCTCAACATGGTTCTTAACATAGTCTACGATTTCCTCGGTGACGGTCTTCTCCTCCGTGACATCCTCGGTAGTTGCCTCCGTAGCGAAGGCACTGATGGGGACTACGCATATAAGCATAGCGCAAAGTATGAATACAAGAATTTTTCTCATGATTTTTTCTCCTTAGTTTATTAAAAAGTTTAGGGAATTTGTATCGAATATGTTTGCAAGCTCACGAACCTTAGCTTCAAGCCCCTCGCACCTTGCCTCAAGTGCATCTGCCCTGCACCTTAGCTCCATAAAGTCAACGGAGTTCTGAGGAGGAGGAACTATCCGTCCCCCTCTGACCGTAACCTTTTCAAGCTCGTATACTTCACCGCTTGAGTCGGTGAATGTTGCTTTATAACTGCCTGTGCAACCTCCGAAAAGGAGTGGCAGCACACCCTCTTCAGGGGTGACTTTTATTTCCGTTGTACCTATCTTCAGGATGCCGACCTTGTCGCACGATATTCGTGCAGGGTCTTCACCGTGAATTAAGCCTCTGCCCGGACTGAATGTGGTGATTTTCATATTTGAGTCTCCTTACGTTATATAAATCTGCGAGAAGCCTTTTTGTGGGTGTATGCGGCAATTGATACAAATAGAACTCAATGGCGCAATAGTCACATACAAGTCGTTCCCCTCGTTTCGTATCTCAACAACCTTTTCTGTAAATATGTGTGTCATACGAGCCAAAGTTGGAAACTCGTCAGTAAACACGAGCGCGTCTTTTACTATGAGCGTGTTATTGCTTAGAGATGCATTAACAACTTTTTGATACCATTGTTTACCGATTTCTCGCGGTACGCCTGTCATAATTCCCTTGATAAGGGGTTCTTCCAGTTGCCAACCTTTTGCCGCAAATGACCCTTCTCTATACGGATATTCCGAAGCTCTGGAGGTGTAAAAATCTACCCATGAGAAACTTTGTGCCATCTCAGCAGTACGAACGCTCGCCGCATAATTAAGGTCTCCGTATACTTGCGGAACTAATATCGCACCATTGGGAGTTCTCTTGGGAACAGCATTAGCGGAAGCTTCAATCTCAATACGAGTGCCTGCATCCACGAGCTTGTTATTCTCCGCGTCCCACTTCACGAGGTTGCCGTCAGGAATATCAGCTACCGAGGATATATCAATGGGAGCCACGCCTGCATCCACCATCTTATTTTGCTCCGCATCCCACTTCACTAGGTTGCCGTTTTTGATGGAGTCGCTTCGGGTGGCTATGGCTTGAGCTTCGCCCTCGTCAAACATAAAGTCAACATAATATTGACCTGCTTGCTCTTTCCAATACTCTATGTAGTTTATATGTCCTTTTCCGAGGAGTACACAATCCTTAAAATAGTTATATACTATTCCGTAAGCAGGGTATGTTGCCTCTCCAAGTTCGTTATAATCCTTAGCACCTGAAATCATCAGAAAGCCTGCTGTTCCCCTTACACCGGGTTCTGCTTTATCCGCTTCAAGAAAATTACACGCTATAAATTGGTCTTTAACGAATAAAGAGTTCGCCTCTACTACATAATGTTTTCCTTTTACGGAAAGGTCGCCCTCTATGGAAACGCTCTTGTTGAATGTAACATCTCTGTCTATCGCTTGATTCGACAGTTGCTCTTCAAACTTCGCGCCTCTCTGACTCTCAGCCTGCTCGTAAGATGCATCTCTCGCTCTCTCGGCTTTCTGATATGCCTCTTCTCTTGCAGCTTCGCTCTCAAATATACGGTCTAGCGCAGTTCTCTCGTCTTGGGACTCAATAATCTCGTCATCCTCGATAACTCGCGCCTCAACCAATATCTCAAAGGCAGGGGTTGTGAGTAGCTTCCCATCCGCACTGTATAAGCGGATTTCGCACGCGACACTTCCAAGCTGAGTGGTGGTTTGGTCTGTGAATTTATATACAATTCTTGTGCCATCATTCACAACGTCACAGTCGTGAATTAAGCAGTCAAACGTACCGTCTTGATTCTGCTTCGGTTTCTTCGCGTAAAGTACCGCATTGCACCCCTCGGCTATGTGATATGGCTTTCCACCATCGGTCAGGTTTATGTAAAACTGCACACCTGTGTCTTGGAAAAGCACAGGAATAGATACCTGAGACTTTGTTTTGTGAATGTCCAAGGTAAATCGGTATGTTGAGTAATTCATGCGTACTCCTCCTGTTAATCTATGAATATAATACTATGAGGGAGGGGGGTATTTCTAACCTCCCCCCCCCACTGTTTTTTTGTTAGTCTTTCAGCCAACCCTGAACGGTCTTGACTACCTCGTTGCCGTTGCCGTAAAGTCCCGAAGCATAAAGTATCTTCCTGATGCGCTGCATCTCGGCACTATTACCCGACTTGTAAGCCTCCAAATAGAGTGGCTTCCAGTATGAGGTCATAGAGCTTCTGACTGAGGACTTAGCTTCCTTTTCGGTCTTGCCGTTTTCCACCTTGGTCTTTACAAGGTCTTCGATAATCTCAAGAGCCATGGTGTTGTCACCGCTTTCAAAGGCGGCGTTCACGTCACTCGCCTTGTAGATTGAGGTTGCCTCGTCCTTATCCCCGGTCTGCTCAGTCTCGGTGGTCTCGCCCTTCTTTATGGCATTGACTGCGGCATTGATAGCTCCGACTACGATGTCCTGAGAGAAATTGCCCTCTGCAATAATTTCCTTAGCAATGCGCTTGTACTCCGCAATGTTTCCGTCATATCTTGCCTGAGCAGCTTCCGTTATACGAGGGTCGTTTTCACGGAGTCCAGTTCTTATAGCCGAGTCAATCTTATCCTGACTGTCATACTGGCTCTTCAGCCTCTCGATTTGGTCAGTATCTCCACTCATAATGGCTTCGTAGAGCTTGTCCGAGGTGGACTTACTCTCAGAGAACCTTCCCCAAAGAGGTATTGCATCCTTAGCGGACTCAATAATCGTGTCTCTTATTCCTGCCCCGGTGGTAGGAGTACCGCTCGTTATGGTCTTGAAGAAGTTGTATGTACCCTCAGCATCTCTCAAGATGTTCTTAAGCGGAACACCGAGAACAGAAGCAAGAGCACCTGCCACACCTGACACCTTATCGTATGCAGTTCCTTCTCCGAAGAGATTTTCAAAGGACTGCCAAAGGTCACTAATGAGTGACATATCGCTTCTCTCCACATCGTACCCTTGGAAGATAGACCAAATGTCTTTTACGAAGGGTACGTAGGTAAGAGGATTGAAGCCATCGATAAGCTCCGTAGTAACGCTACCGATATACTTTTCAAGGTAGGTCTCGTCCTCGTCATCGTCTCTCGCTGCATATACAAGGGAGACGAGTGCAGAGTTAACGATGGTCGCCACAGCAACCGCGCTGACAGCTTTGGCGGCAAGTCTCTTATTCCCTCTCTTGCCCTGTACGATTGCATTTATAATCATATTGAGCGAGGTTGTAGGCTCTGCCATAAACGCTGTAGCCATCTTCATGCCTGTATCCTTGGAGCGCATCATACCGCTTCTTGCAAGGACGGAATCGTATACCTGCGTCTCGGTTACTACCTCAGTGAACCTCTCACCGCACTTCTTTAAGAACTCCTCCGAGTTAGGGTCAAGGTTCTTGTTATTAGCAAGAGTCTCACGCTTGACCGCCTTCCATATAGCGCACCAAGTCAGCTCGTCCGCAAGTGCCGGAGCTTTGGAAAGAACATCGTCAACCTTGTCCTTGATAGACTTATCACCCTTGAGCCATTCTACGGTACTCTGACCCATGCCTGTGTCGAAGTATCCCATCTCTTTGATGATAGCCACGGGAGCATACTTCTTGACCTCAGCCCAAGTATTCTTGTGGCGAGTTGCCGAAGGCTTGCCCACGAAATACTTAGCATCTACAAGAGCCATAGCTCTGAATATTGCCGAAGGCTGCTGTACAACAACAGATGCGGATGCCAAGACTGCCGCCTTCTTTGAAAGACCTATCATCTTGTTCATGATACCTGCTGTCGGGTCTACCCTTGCACCGCCGTTAAGGTCGTTCATAAGGGTTTCGATGTACTGGTTTGCCCCTGAGCCGTATGCGTTCTTGATAGCCTGCTGTACAGAGTCATAACCACCTGCCGTGGAGCTGTAGTTATACACCCTCATAAAGTCCTCAAGGGGAAGCACGAATGCGTGATACATAGACATATCGTTGACGTGCGTTGCCCATACATCCATAAAGTTGGACAGTACGATGGGATTGCCTGCCTGAGGAACTGTCTTCTTAGAGAAGCCTGAGTTTTTGATTTTCGGTGTACCGTTCTTCTCAGGGTCAAACTCTCTGAAGTGCTTAGCAGTCTTAAGAGGGAAATAATTCTTTTCCTTATAGAGCTTGATGTCGTAAAGAGCAAGTGACACCTCGTTACCCTTCGCGCCCATCACATCGGAAAGATAGGTCTGCATCTCGTCAATGAAGCTCTTCTGCTCCTCTGTAAGTGCCGCGATAACAGTACCAAGGTCTTCCTTCTTTAGTCTGTAAGGATTAGCGTCATTGACCTCATACTTAACTGGGAGACCGAGTTTGTTCTTTTCGGTCACTTCGATAACGTCATCAAAGACGAAACCACCGACCTCCAAGTGCTTGTCAGCCTGCTCACGCTTTGAGTAAGCGTAAAGGGACATTATCTGCTCAAGAGAAAGTGAGAAGTCATTTCCTACGCTGTCCTTGAAGCTGTGCTGAGCCTTGAAATCCCAAGATTTGTAGTTATACTTCTTTGCCTTCTCTTGGTAGAACTCTTTTGCCTCGCTGACATCAACAGCCCAAGTATCCTCGCCTGCGCGTACATTGTCATAAAGCTTTTTGAAGGTGTCAGAACCAATCATCTTCATGGCATACACAGGCTTCAGCATATTCCAACCTTGAGTCTTGAGCCACTTGGTTACCTTGTGGATACGGTCTTTGTGACCGCCAACCTCGCGGACTTCGGTTTTAACAGCCTCACTGTTGTCCGTAACAGTCTCCTGTCTGCCTTCCTTGAACATCTTGTTGGCATTCCTTACGGTTGCCCTCAAAGCCTTGTACATATCGTACACAGCCTCAAGCTGTTCAAGTGACATATCCTTAAGGGACTTATTGCCCACCGCATCAGCAGTGTTCTTTATGAGTTCCTCTATCGCATCGTTATGGGCGTTTCTGATAAGAGGGTCATCAGACTCCTTAAATTCCGCATAAGCATTTTTAAGAGCCGTGATTTTTTCCTTGAAGTTCATATCACGATACGCAAAGAAGTCGCGCTTCTTAGTGAGCGTTGCTATCTCATCGGGGTCTTTAGCCTTAGCAATGAGTTCGTTGTAGTAAGCTACCCTCTCCTCGGCATTCATGGTGTCCATATTGATAGCATCAAGTGCATCAGCAACGACACCCTGAAGACCTATAGGAACGTGCTGTTCCTTAGTAGGATTAAGAAGAAGCTTGTTAAGGTCTGAGACAATATCCTTAATCTTATTCCTCATCTCAGTCTTATGCCTACCTTCAATAGCCTTCTTACGGGACTCGGTGTTGCGCGTCATAAGCTCTCTGACGGTCTGTGCGGCTCTTTCCTTGTAGGATTTAAGTGCTTCCTTACCCTTCTCTTCAAGCCTCTTGCGGAGTATCTGTTTCTCCCTCTCAAGGACATTCTTAAGTGCCTTGGTAGACTCAAGGTTAAGGAGCTGCTTATCGTATGTATTGATGCGGTTTGCAATTTGGTTAGCTTCAAAGTCAAGGTCGCGCATCTGCTTGGTCTCGCTCGGTGTTCTTCCCTTGGTGAAGCGAAGTTCTTTTGCCTTAGCTCTAATCTCCGAGAGCTTTTTCTGCTCCGACTCGATAAGTGCGATTTTTTCCTTGTACTGCTTCAGCTTGCTTTTCTCGATGTCATTCTCAGCCACACTCTCAAGCGCACCTGCAAGAAGAGAACGAGTGGAGAAGGAGTCAGCGTCTCGGTCGGAGAAACTTGTGTGGAAGTCCATCAGCTCGCTTCGTCTCGCGCCGTTGAAGTAGTTGCGAATATCGCTAAGGATTTGACTTGAAGACGAATACTTTCCATATACTCGTGAGTGCACAGTATCGCCACCAACCGTATCGTAGTCGATAATCACTTGTCCTTCCGTAGCAAGCATCTGCTTGATATAAAGGCTCAATACTCTTCTTTGCTTTTCATTGGGATATACTGCAAGGTTGATACCGCCTATTTCAGGCATAAGTCTGATATTACCACTTCCAATCATATCAACCATATCGTATATGCCATTATTCCCTCTGCTCAAAACCTCTTGAACATCTCTGTGGTCTACCTGCCTGCTTCTTGATGTGGAATCTCCCCAGTGCTTTCCGCTAAAGTCGAGAAGCTTTCCGTCTGTGAGAAGGTAACCTGCCACCCTGAAGTTAGCTGTTACTCCAAAATGCTTTTTGAGAGTTTCATATTCTGCTTCAGTTACAGGCTGAACTTCTCTGTCGGAGTACAGTTTCTTTTCATCGGTGAGTTCGGGGTTGTCAATAATACGGCTCTTGATAGCATCACGCATTGCCCTTGAGCTTTCAGAGAGGTAGTTAAGACCTGCCTTCTTTGCTTTGTCCTTTGCCTTCTTGTTCTCGGCTGACTTGCGTTTATTCTCAGCTTTCTCGGCTTCTGTAGCACGGTGCTTCTTCCTCCAAGCCTCATACTCATCGTATCCTGCCTCTTTGAGTATTTGCTGTCGCTCCGGCTCGGTCAGTATCGCATCAATCTTCACTGCGGAAGATATAACCCACTCTGACTGATTATTCTCCTTGAAGGCATAGTAGCCTCCAAAGGGTATCAATCCAAAGATATCTCCTTCCTTTGTGCTGTCCGCGATACTATTGAAATCCGTGGTAGCATCATAA
>JAEIGA010002771.1_pt1 | contig 27743 bp, 26 predicted proteins | sample 9270691 | NCBI WGS metagenome assembly JAEIGA01 (sample SAMN17057246, study PRJNA624740) | gut metagenome | biome: biome; isolation source: fecal sample | host: Bos grunniens | place: China: Xizang | collected 2019 | reverse complement strand
CTAACTTTACCTCGTTATCTTTTCTCAAACTTGTCAATGAACTTACCGTTTTTTCTCAAACGGGTTGCAAAGGTACGACTTTTTTCTTTACCTCCAAATTTTTCTGCACTTTTTTTTGAAAAAAATTGAAATTTCTTCATTTTTTCGACTACACCTATATATAAAAGGCAATTTTCGCAGTTTTTTATCGATAGGTTATGAGCATTTCCCGAGTTGCATACGCAGTTCTGAGATATGTTTCCGTCTTGTTCTGCATTACAACCTCATAAATCCTATAGACAAAATCGTCATAATTATTTTCATGAATCACATCTCCAGCGACAAGATCATACTCTACCTGGTATATTTCACACTCAATTTCTGCAAAAATTCGTGTAGGACAACCATTCTTATCGAACTCATAATTGAGCTTTACCCAGCCATCATCAGTCGTTGTGCGGATGAGTTCACTCGAGATATGCCTAAAATAATCAGGATCATCAATACTCGTCATGACCAGAGTATTCAGATCAACATTTATACAATCATCAGTATACCTGTGTCCGGCTGACTTTGATGGATCAAAGCAATATTCATATGAATCTTCATAGTCAGGTCCGAACCACTTCACTTCCTTTCTTCTCCACGCAGTCTGTCAAACGCCCATAGCTATCTAACATAGCAGATGTCACAGTTTCGCCGTTTCCGCTTCTGGAAGTCATCGACATGGTGTAATCGCTTTCATACCCAATGGTCATGTACCAGAACCTATCTGCATCTAATTCATCATTGATATCCAGACGAGTCACCCTGTCATCCTAACAACCAGACAATGCTAATACCGCACATAGCGCACACAGTTTAAAGAAATCAGCGACTCTCATATATTATAAAATTTATCATTAAGCGGATCAAGGTTTATCAAAAGTAGATTTTTTTATTAAATTTGCCTAATTCGTGACATATTATTTTTACAAACATGGAAGATAAGAAGACAACCCAATTACCAGAAAATGCCCATAGAGAGCTGAAACCGGGCGAAGAATATCAGCCGCTGTTATCACCACAGAAGGCATATCCCGAAGTGACACCGTGGTCTGTGAGCCTTGGTCTCATCATGACTGTACTTTTTTCTGCCGCTGCAGCTTATCTCGGACTCAAGGTAGGACAGGTATTCGAGGCTGCAATTCCGATTGCGATCATTGCAGTAGGACTTTCCAGCGGACTTAAAAGAAAGAATGCTCTTGGAGAGAACGTCATGATTCAGTCTATCGGAGCATGCTCAGGTGCAATCGTAGCAGGTGCGATTTTCACTTTACCCGCACTGTTCATTCTTCAGGACAAATATCCTGAACTGACAGTCAACTTCACAAAAGTCTTCTTCTCATCACTCTTTGGTGGAATCCTCGGTATTCTGTTCCTGATCCCTTTCAGAAAATATTTCGTCAAGGAACAGCATGGCAAATATCCGTTCCCTGAGGCTACTGCAACAACGCAGGTACTTATCAGCGGAGAAGGCGGCGGAAAAGGAGCCAAGACATTGCTTGTCAGCGGTCTTATCGGAGGTCTGTACGACTTCATCGTATCCACCTTCGGACTTTGGGGAGAAACACTTACCACAAAGATCCTCCCTTGGGGCGCAACTGTAGCTGAAAAAGCCAAGATCCTGCTGAAAGTCAACACAGGAGCAGCTGTACTTGGTCTCGGTTATATCGTCGGACTTAAATACGCATTCATCATCTGCTGCGGAAGTTTTCTCGTATGGCTGGTCATCATCCCATTAATGAATCTCATCTGGGGAGCCGATGTCATTGACCTTATGAACACCGGAGTCACTCAGACCATTGGAGAGATGTCTGCAGACCAGATATTCAAGGACTATGCAAGGCATATAGGAATCGGAGGAATCGCAACTGCCGGAATCGTAGGAATCGTCAGATCTTTCGGCGTGATCAAATCTGCCCTCGGTCTTGCGGCAAGTGAGTTCAAGAAGAAAAAGAGCGACGCTGACGCTGAGGTTATAAGAACACAGAGAGACATATCGATGAAGATTGTTGTGATCGGCATCATCGTCACTCTCGCCGTTGTCTTCGCATTCTTTGCATTAGGTGTCGTAGATAATATCTGGCATGCGGTAGTGGGCGTACTCATTGTAGGAATAATAGCATTCCTTTTCACCACCGTAGCTGCAAATGCCATCGCCATCGTTGGATCAAATCCTGTCAGCGGCATGACACTCATGACCCTCATCCTGTCTTCGATAGTGATGGTTGCTGTAGGACTCGATGGTACAGCCGGCATGACAGCAGCTTTGATCATCGGTGGTGTCGTATGTACAGCGCTTTCAGTAGCTGGCGCCTTCATCACCGATCTGAAGATCGGCTATTGGATCGGAAGCACCCCTAAGAAACAGGAAAGCTGGAAATTCCTCGGAACACTTGTAGCAGCTGCCACCGTGGGCGGAGTCATGCTCGTACTTAACAAAACATATGGCTTCACAGGAGAAGGTGCATTGGTTGCCCCTCAGGCAAACGCCATGGCAGCTGTCATCGAGCCGATGATGAGCGGAGGAAGCGCACCATGGCTTCTGTATGGTATCGGTGCCCTCATCGCTCTTGCACTCACAGCATTGAAAGTTCCGGCACTGCCATTTGCGCTCGGTATGTTCATCCCTATCGACCTGAATATGCCTATGCTTGTCGGTGGAGCAATCTCGTGGTTTGTAAGCAACCGCAGCAAGGATAAGGAACTCAACGAAGCACGCATGGAAAAGGGCACACTCATTGCTTCAGGCTTTATTGCCGGAGGAGCGTTGATGGGAGTGGTAAGTGCAATTCTGAGATTTGCGGAAATCGACATGTTTATGAAGCCATCTCCATGGACAGAACCTATCGCGATCATTCCTTACACCGCCATCATCATCTACATGATCTGTGCAGCACTTAAGACAAGAAAAGGAGAATAGAAACTGATATGAACGGAATATTCAGCGCACTGCTTATGACATTGATTGCCGGTTCTGCAACCGGCATAGGCGGAGCGCTTGTCCTGTTCAGAAAAAAGCTCAGCAGCAATATCCTTGCAGGATCGTTAGGTCTTAGCGCCGGAGTGATGATCTTCATTTCACTGGCGGAGCTATACCCGGAAGCTCAAGCAGCTGTCGCGGCAATGGAATCGGTGAGACATGGCAAAGCATGGATATTATTGGCATTCTTCGCCGGTATGGGAATAATAACCCTCATTGATTTTCTTGTCCCAGAATATGAGAATCCCCACGAAGCGTCCGGACTTTCGCTTGACTCCAGAACGCCTGCAGTAGGGGTTCTGGAAAGCACAGGGAACGAGAAGGCATTGCACAGGCTCGGTCTGATGTCGGCGTTTGCCATAGCCATACACAACTTTCCGGAGGGTATAGCCACATTCATCGGAGCACTGAATGACCCTGAGATGGGTATCGGCATCACGTTCGCAATCTCCATTCACAATATTCCAGAAGGAATCGCGGTTGCCATTCCGATATATTACGCGACAAAAAGCAAAACAAAGGCATTGCTATATGCCACGATTTCAGGCTTCAGTGAGTTATTAGGAGCACTCCTATGCCTGATAATGGCAGCGGCCTTCGGCATTGAACTTACAGGTGACAGCATCATATTCCCTATGATTCTTGCTGCTGTAGCAGGTATCATGATATACATCTCTCTTGACGAGCTGCTTCCGACAGCAGAGAGATATGGAAAGCATCACATTGCCATCGCCGGAGTCGTTGCAGGCATGGCCATTATGGGCGTAAGCCTTCTGATTATGTAAAACAATTATCATATGGAAAAAATTTTAGACAGATTTTTAAGGTACGTTGCTGTGGATACCAAGGCTGATCCGGAATCAACCACACAGCCAAGTGCGGCAAGAGAGTTGAATCTGCTCAGCATGCTCAGGGATGAACTTCTTGCCATGGGAGTTGAAGCTACTCTTGATGAATATGGATATGTTATGGCAAGCATCCCGTCAAACTGCGGGAAAGACGTTCCGGCAATCGGTTTCATTGCGCACGCGGACACAGCTCCTGATGCACCGGGAAACGATGTAAAGCCCCAGATAATAGAGAACTACGACGGCTGCGATATCCCGCTCAAGGGCGTTCCCGGGCTTAGTCTGAAGCCAAGCGAGTTCCCCGAGCTGCTCAATTATAAAGGCCAGACCATCATCACCACTGACGGCACCACACTGCTCGGAGCTGATGACAAGGCCGGCATTGCTGAGATCATGAATGCAGTTCAGTATATCGTGGAACATCCTGAATTCAAGCACGGTGATATCAAGATCGGTTTCACTCCTGATGAGGAGATCGGACGCGGCGTCGTGAAGTTTGATGTGGAAAAATTCGGAGCACAGTATGCATATACCATGGATGGCGGCCAGATTGGAGAATTGGAATATGAAAACTTCAACGCGGCAGGAGCTACCATCCATATTCAGGGATGTAATGTTCACCCAGGCACAGCGAAAGGCAAGATGAAAAATGCCACTCTCATCGGCATGGAACTTCATGGAATGCTTCCTGTAGAACAGCGACCGGAATACACTAGCGGATACGAGGGATTCTATCATCTGATCAGCTTCAACGGAGAAGTGGAGAATGCGACATTCTCTTACATCATCCGCGATCATGACATGAACCTGTATGAAGAGAAGAAGGCTTTCATTCAGAAATGCGTCGACTTCATCAACGCCAAATATGGTGAGGGAACTGCATCATTGGAGCTCAAGCACCAGTACTACAATATGCGCAAACAGGTTGAGCCTCATTATCACATCGTGGAAAAGGCAATGAAAGCTATTGAAATGGCAGGCATAACACCTAAGGTACAGCCAATCCGCGGCGGTACAGACGGAGCAAACCTTTCTTTCATGGGTCTGCCATGCCCGAATATCTTTGCAGGCGGTCACAATTTCCATGGCAAAATGGAATATCTGCCATTGGAAAGCATGGAAAAGGCCAGTGAAGTCATTCTCAACATCATAGAACTTTACACCAGATAGGTCCCCACTTAAACCTTAATTATTATGAATCATTATTTCTTTCTCGGAAGCGACGGTCAGCAGAAAGGACCTGTTCCGGCAGATAGTCTTAAAGTACATGGTATAACCAAAGACACATTGGTCTGGTGCGATGGTATGACAAATTGGGAAAAAGCATCAGATGTAATAGAGCTTGCTCCTCTTTTTGCAGTTCCACCGACACCACCACTTCCACCGACTCCACCGGTTACCCCACCGCCAGTTCAACAGCAGGCATGTCCGGACAACTACCTCGCATGGTCCATTGTAACAACTATACTTTGCTGCTGGCCATTCGGTATCCCAGCGATCGTCAACGCAGTCAAAGTTGAAAATCTCTGGATGATGGGAGACAAGGCAGGCGCCATTGAAAGATCCAAAGCCGCAAAGAAATGGTGTTGGATATCATTCGGATGTGCTATCGGATTCTGGATCTTATACATTATCCTGGTTGCATGCGGTACAATTGGCATGCTTGCACTGGATGAAGTCTATTATTAATAATGAATAATACTATAAAAAGTCTGCTGCTCATAGCTTTTATTGCTATGGCAGCAGTCTTATATTTTGTGTTTGATCCCAGTGATTCAATCTGGTTTCCAAAGTGCGCATTTCATCAGCTTACCGGTCTGGAATGCCCTGCATGCGGAAGTCAGAGAGCTCTTCATGCAGCACTTCATGGAAATTTCATAGAAGCGCTCAGAATCAATCCATTTATTATAATATCTATTCCGTATGGATTAGGATTGATATTTATCTGCCTTTACAAGACACCATTCTCTCTCAGACTGAGAACTAAACTTCTGCACCCTACAGTAGTATATATCTACTGCATCGTGTTTGTAGCATGGTGGATTATCAGGAACTTACTTTGATCTGGCTTTCTTAGCCTGAAAATCGAGTCTGTATTTCTCAAGCAATTCAGCTTCTTTTCTTGCACGTTCAGCAGCCTGTTCCAAAGCCTTTCTCTTACGCTTGCGCTCTTTTGCGAGACGTTTTGCCTCTCTCGCAGCTGCTTTCTCTGCATCAATCCTATCTTTTTCTGCCCATTTTGCTTCGAGAGCCTCCTGCTTAAGCTTTCGTTTCTCCGCGCGTTTTGCCTTCTTTTCAGCTTTTTGCTTAGCCTTGATTTCCTTCGGAGATAATTTTACCGGCTCCTTCACGAGAGTATCAGCAACAGCAACCGAATCGGTTGTTGCAAGAGTATCCTTCACAGCAGGCAGTTCGATCGCATTAGTGACAGTATCTGACGGTGACACCAATGTATCCATCATATGTTCGGACATGGCTATGCTGTCCAAACGGGCCTGCTCCTTGGAACGTTGCTCAGCAAGTGCACGATCCCTTTCACGAATACGCTGCAGGGAATCCCTGACCTCTATCTGACGATACACGTCATTCATGTAACCAGGGAAATAAATGTCGGTCTGCAGATAACGAGCCCTTGGTCTTGCTGCATAGGAACTTCTCTGGCTTGGTCTCAAAGGAAGAGGGGTCACAGCATTCCTATTCTCCGGGCGCTTCTCCGGCAACCATTTGAAGCCCTTGAGTTTCTGATCTTCAGAATCGAGCTGGACTATCGGATAACCATCATTCTTTGCCTGATCATAGTAATATATTCTCTGAATCTCTCCATTCTTCAGAACCGCAGACAACATCTTGGATTCAGGTTTGTTGACAGTGGCAAGCGTTTCGTTCTCCTCTATATAGAATAGCGCGGAAGCGCCGCCGAGTACGTCAAAACGTCTGAGTTCTCCCTGTTCATCAAAGAATGCAAGCATTTCCGTTCCTTTGATCTGATCGTAATGGGAATCATCCTCCTTGATGGTGATGAATGCCTCAGACATAAGGCTCGCCATATCCATTGCATTATTCTTAACCCGAACATATATGCTGTCTGCTGCATACTGCTTCACTTCCTCCTGCCATATGATCGGCTCTACAAAGAATCTGGCCAGAGAATCCAGATCGGAATATAGAAGAGAGTCACATACAATCTGCATATCCTTCTTGTAAATCTTGACACCCCTGACAGCTTCCAGAAATCCTATCTTGGTAGTGTCCTTAGGCGGAAGAGACGGGATTGTATCAACAGATGCCAGAGAATCAGGTGTCGCCAAAGAGTCCAAAGTCTCTGAGATGCGGATATCATCTTTCTTAGCAGTCGGCTTAGCACTTGTCTCCTTTGGCTTGTCGGCATTCTTCGGACGATAGTTCGGGTCATTCTTAGCAGCCTCCTCGGCAGCTTTTGCAGCTGCTTCCGCTGCCTTTTTGCGATACTCACCAACAGGATCGACATTCATAGCCTCGATTCTCTTTCCGGCATCAACCACAAGGAGACTGTCGACATCGCATCGCTTGACTGAATAATAGACCAATCGCTCTGCACCAAGATAAACCGTATCAATCGAGCCATCCTTATTTTCAGCCTCTGAGATTACAGCCGGCTTGTGGGTAAGCGTCACCTTGGAAAGCGAATCAATATATTCGATCCTTCCAGCAAGGCTGAAAACGTTTCTTGTCGTATCAGTCAGCTGTGCATTTCCCAGCATCTCCACATCAGAAGTGTTCCTGTAGAAAAACATTGAATCGCACCAGCCCTCCTGATCTTCAGACATGACGTGTACGTCACGGGTAAAGAAAAATATCTCATTTGCCCTGTCATACCAACCCTGATTCGCAGAAAGCATGTTATCATCTTTCCATACATCGGTGGCAAATCCAAAGGTAGCAAGGTTCTTGTCCGATTCGTATAGCAGTGAACGTGTCTTGACAAAGACAGAATCAGTGAACATATTCACATCATTCTCGAATGTAAACTGCTTTACCTTGGAATCATATGTTCCGTTACGGCTCTCGATGATCTGACCATCCTTGTCTCTCATTGAACCGCCGTTCTGAAACACCGCAACCGAATCTGCTGTATTATAATCAAGATGGCGGGTTCTCAGAGTGTTGTGATCCTTATCAATGAGCTGGACAACAGAACCTCGGAATTGTGCAAGATCCTCATCAACAAGATATTTCAGATTATCACTGGTAAGAACCGTCTCATCCTGAAGTATGCTGACATTTCCCCACGCATCAATTATCTTGGTATCTACATTCCACAATGCTGTGTCGCAAAGCAGGAACGTACCATTATGAAGAAAACGGGCCGGGCCGACAATCTTTCTATAATTAACTCCGTCGATTTCAACTATCTGAGCCGATTTTGAACTCAAAAGATATACGAGACTGTCCTTATCCTTACTATCATCACCCTGCACAGTTCCCTGAGCATTGGACATGCCGGAAAACCCCATCGCAATGATGAGGGATATGACAGCCAATTTACAGAACAGTTTCATAGGATCTGAATGATCTATTTACGGATTTTCTCGTACCAACCTTCCTTTTCAAAGTCACAATCCTTGAAAAGCGGATCTATCACGATATATGTTACACCTATCTTTTCTACAATGAAATTCTCGATGGCATCATTCTGGAGTTTCGCTCTGGCCTGCTGCAACATGAGATTATAGTCATTCTGGAAGGTTGCAGGATGCGCTGGGATAATCTTGTCCACCTTTATGATCTTGTACACAAGGTTTCCGTCACGGCCTTCATTGTCAAGAGATTCAAACGGCTCTGAAATTTCGCCCTCCTTGAGTCCCTTGATGGCAGCGTAGTCCTGCGGCTTCAGCTGATCGATTTCAAAATATGACGAACCTGTCGAAGGATCTGCCATCTGACCTCCATTAGTCCTTGTTGTAGGATCTTCCGAATAGAAACGCGCAGCAAGATCGAATGTCACTGCATCATTTGAGAGCTCTGTACGAAGGCTATCCAAGACATGGAAACCCTTCTGACGATCTTCAGAAGTGTATTCAGGCTTAAGAAGGATATGACGGGCATTGAACATATCACCCTTCTTCTCGATGACTTCAATGATATGGAATCCGTCCGGAGTCTCAACAATCTGCGATACGACACCAGGCTTGAGTGCCATTGCCGCATCGGAGAATTCTGGCCAGAAAATGGACTTGGAAGCCATTCCGAGTTCACCACCCTTACGGGCACTTCCCGGATCCTGAGAATAGATTCGGGCAAGAGTCGAGAACTTCTCGCCATTGAGTATTCGCTCACGGATATTGAGAAGACGTTCCTTCACCGCAAGTTTTGCTGCTTCACGGTCGGGATACACACAAATCTGGCTCAACTGATATCTGATCGGAACCATAGGAAGATCCGCAGGATCAGTCTCATCAATGTATTTCTGAACATCATATGGTGTGAGTTCAGGAATCTTACGCGAAATCTCCTGCTGCATCTGCTGAGTCAAAGTCTGGTCGGTAATAGCCTCACGCCACTCCTGACGCAACTTATAGATTGGCTTTCCGAACTGCTTGGCCACAGCCTCATCACCACCAAGGTTGGTGCGGAGCATATCAATTCTATTGCGGAGCTCACCCTCCACCATATCATTATTTACAGCGATGGAGTCCACTCTGGCCTGCATGAGGAAAAGTTTCGACGCCATCATCTGCTCTAAAAGCTCACATCTGCCACTCTTATCCGAAAGAATACCGTAAGCTTTCATCATCTGCACTTCCTCCTCAAGATCAGAAAGCATTATCATCTCGTTTCCGACAACTGCAATCGTCTTGTCGATCAATCCACCTGAATACTTCTGAGCCGAAGCAGACACCGCAACAGCGATTGCAGCTACAGCCATAAACAATCTCTTTGTCCAGACAATGTTCATATTACTTCAATATTTCAAATTTTCCATTTTTGCGCGCGTCCTCCAGCAAATCCCATTCCAAATTCTTCAGCAGCTTCTGTTTACGCGCACTTATTATCATATCCTTTATGAGAGCTGCACTATACTCCTGAGGAGCCATTTTACCGGCAGGAATCATATCTGCCACAAAGGCGACATTCATAATTCCGGAAGTATCGGTCTTCTCGATCCATCCCTGCTTTGCCGAGGCCATGACAAATGATGCATCAGCCCCGAATTCCTTGGCAAGCACAGCGATATCCACCCACGCATCTTCCCATGCGGTAAACTTCAATGCAGACGAAAATGCCATGCTGTCCGCTTCCATGATTTCAGATGCATCATCAGACGACATCTTCTTTTTAATCATTTTAAGCGTTGGGGATTCTGCCTGAATGCTTAGGAAACGGGCCTTGACTACCGGTCTGCTCAACACAAACCGGTCGGGATGAAGTTCGTAGAATTCCTGAATCTGATCTTCCGACACCAAAGTATCGATTCTTTGATTGACATACAACTGCTCGTAACGATACTTCAGAAGCGATCTTCTATAAGATTCCAGCTCTACCGACACATCAAGCTCCGATGGGGACAACTGGCTTTCCGCAACCTCAAGAAACACGTGGTCCAAAACCCAGTTATCTATATACTGCTTGGCAAGAACAAGGCTGTCATCAGCAGAAATCCCGTTTGGAATAACCTTCAGGATTTCATCCATCATAAGCTCGGATTCGCCTACCCTGGCTACAACCTCACCCTTATCAAGAAAATCGGAAATCGTCTTGCACGATGTCAGCACCGACAAGACGATCCCCATAATTACTGTTATGCGTGCAATCTGCATCATCAGCAGACTACCTAGAATAGTTCGGAGCCTCACGTGTGATAGTCACATCATGCGGATGACCCTCAAGATATCCGGCATTTGTGATACGCACGAACTTAGCTTCACGGAGTTTCTCAATATTCGGAGCACCGCAATAGCCCATACCTGCACGGAGACCACCGACGAGCTGATAAACAACCTCATTAAGCGTACCCTTGTAAGGCACCTGAGCCACGATTCCCTCTGGAACGAGCTTCTTGATATCAGCCTCCATATCCTGGAAGTAGCGGTCCTTAGAGCCCTGCTGCATAGCCTCGAGCGAGCCCATACCACGGTATGACTTATATTTACGTCCGTTAAGGATGATAGTCTCTCCTGGCGACTCCTCAACTCCTGCAAAGAGTGAACCTGCCATAATTGTGCTTGCACCGGCAGCGAGAGCCTTCACAACGTCACCTGAGTAGCGGATACCACCGTCTGCGATAACAGGAACGCCTGTACCCTTGAGAGCCTCAGATGCCATCATTACAGCAGAAAGCTGCGGCATTCCCACACCGGCGATTACTCGTGTTGTACAGATAGAACCAGGTCCGATACCCACCTTTACAGCGCTTACACCTGCATCAGCGAGAGCCTTCGCACCCTCTGCGGTAGCCACGTTACCAGCAACGATCTGAACTTCCGGAAGTGCATCACATGCTCTCTTGATCACGTCAAGAACGCCCTGTGAGTGTCCGTGTGCTGTATCAACAACAACTGCATCAGCACCAGCGCTGACGAGCATCTCAATACGCTCGATTGTCTCCGAGTTCACACCTACAGCAGCTGCAACAAGCAGACGACCCTTGCTATCCTTTGATGCGATAGGATTATCCTTGATCTTCATGAGGTCCTTGTAAGTGATGAGACCGACAAGTTTGCCGTCTGCATCAACTACAGGAAGTTTCTCGATCTTGTACTGACGAAGAATGTCTGTAGCCTCAGGAAGGCTGATGCCCTGACGTGCAGTAACAAGGTTCTCTTTTGTCATGATCTCAGACACAGCCATCTTCGGATCTCTCTGGAAACGAAGGTCGCGATTGGTCACGATACCCACGAGGTAACCGCTTTCATCAACTACAGGGATACCGCCGACATGATGCTGAGCCATCATTCCAAGCACCTGACCTACTGTAGCGTCAGGATGAATAGTGATCGGGTCATAGATCATTCCGTTCTCAGCTCTCTTCACACGACGAACCTGATTCATCTGTTCCTCGATGCTCATGTTCTTGTGAATTACACCAATACCACCGGCACGAGCCATCGCAATAGCGAGCTCTGACTCAGTTACAGTGTCCATAGCAGCTGAAACAATAGGAGTCTGGAGAGTGATGTCTCTCGTAAACTTGGTAGATACATCCACAGTTCTTGGAAGAACTTCTGAATGTGCAGGAATCAATAATACATCGTCGAAGGTCAGTCCTTCAATAATCGGAGAGTTTGTAAAAGTATCCATCTTGTGTCTAAAATTTGGCAAATGTAATAATTTTTTCGGACATTCATCGTATTAGCAAAGTGAAATCCGACTTATCCCGGCATCATCCGTCGCCATTTTGCTGAAATTCCGGAAATAATGTCTAATTTTGTGTTATATGAGTCAGGATTACATCAAATACGGATTCCCGGAAGGAAAGAGATACAATACATTTGTAGGATATTTCAAAAGGAAGTATGGCGAACGTCTGCAGAAAATCGTGCTGGATGCAGGATTCACATGCCCTAACAGGGACGGTACTGTAGGACGAGGAGGATGCACATATTGTGACAACGCAGCCTTCCATCCGTCATATAGCACAGCGTGCAAAAGCCTTCACCAGCAATTGGACGAAGGAATAGGATTTCACAAAGTAAGATACCGCACAACAGAGCACTATCTTGCATATTTCCAGTCATATTCCAACACATACGCCCCACTGGAGAAACTTAAAGAGCTGTATAACGAGGCTCTCAGCCATCCGCAGGTAGTGGGAATTGTCGTTGGAACCAGACCCGACTGCATAGATGAAGAGAAACTGGATTTCCTACAGGAAGTGGCAAGGGACCATGTGGTCATAGTCGAATATGGCATTGAGTCATGCTATGACCGGACACTCGACCGGATAAACCGCGGACACGATTTTGAGACCGCCCGCAAAGCAGTGGAAATGACGGCTGAGCGAGGCATTGACGTAGGAGTCCACTTCATTCTCGGTCTGCCAGGGGAAACCAGACAGATGATGCTCGACTCATGCGAAAAGATCAACAGTCTCCCTATAAGATCCATCAAGTTCCATCAGCTGCAGATTGTCAAAGGGACAAGAATGGAGAAAGAGTTCGCAGAAAAGCCTGAAGATTTCGAAAGGTTCAGCCTTGATGAATACCTCGACTTTTTTGCTGATATGTTGGAACGACTGAGACCTGACATCTGCATCGAACGTTTTGTTGGTGAAGTTCCCCCTCGTTTTGTAAACGAGACACCATGGGGTCTGATACGCAATGTCGAAATCTTGAGGCTGCTGGACAAAAAGCTGGAGGAACGCGACACCTGGCAGGGAAAGTTTATACATATATGAAAAGGATAATATTATTGATTGCAGCAGTTGTGATCGGATTCACAGCAAATGCACAAGAGAAGAGAATGGCGGTGGTGCAGACATCAACCTGCTACATGAGGCTGCATCCGGATTATGAATCTGCACTTGAGACACAGGAGCTGATGGGTACTGTAGTTGAAATCGTAGGTGAAAAAGGATATTGGAGAGAAATCGTCTCACCTCAGCCATATCAGGCGTGGACAACAGAAAAAACACTGGTGGAGATGACTGCAGGACAGATTGAAGACTATGAGAGGGCTCCAAAATACATATTCACAGCACCCTATGGTCATGTCCGCATGACACCTGACGAAAATGGAACGAAGATCACGGATCTGGTTGGAGGTGATGTACTGAGAACAGTCGTAAAGAAGAACGGACAGGCAAGCACATCAGGAAAAAACGGCAAATGGGTAGAAGTGATGTTGCCTGAAGGCAAAACCGGATGGACATACAAGAAGGATGTCAGGGTTCTTGGTAAGCGTATCGACATAAGGAAGGGAGACTCGTCTGAAGGACTGGTTACTGAAGCTATGATCGAGTCCGTAATATCCGCAGCAGAAGAACTTCGCGGTGTGCCGTATTTCTGGGGAGGAATGTCATCAAAAGGCGTGGATTGCAGCGGTCTGGTCCGCATCTGCTTCCTGATGAACGATATTTTACTCCCACGAAATGCATCTCAGCAGGTGTTCTGCGGCAAGGGAATCGATGTTGACCGCCCGGATACCAAAGGAATAACAGAGGCCGAAGTAAAAATGAACTATGACCAAAACAAAGCATTGAACGCCATAAAGAATCTCCGTCGTGGAGATCTGGTTTTCTTCGGAAACACTGAAACCGGACGCATAACCCATGTCGGAATTTATTTGGGAGATGGCTATATGATTCATGCGTCACATCTGGTGCGCGTCAACTCGCTGATTCCAGGGAATGCAGATTACTATGAAAACGCTCACCGACTGATCAGAGCATGTCGATTGAGTTACTGATGACACAACTTTTTCAACAATCAGTGCTGTTTTCTGCAAAATAATCATATCTTTGTCATGTTATAACAAAAACCATTAAATACGTATTGATCATGAACCTTAGAGTTTTTAAGAAAGACATCGAGTATTTCGTTGGAGAATTCATTGACGACTGCGCACTTTTCGTAGCACTCAATCCACATAAGGATGCTGACGAGATTTCACAGATTATCGACGAGGCTGTAGACCTTTACAACGAACTCAAGTATAAGGCAAATCACCCAGAGGGAGACAAGAAGGCATTCTATACTTCCCTTACAAAGGAAATGTTCGAGAAGATCGACGAGCTTTGCGAGAAGCTCAGCGCTGTTGTTTCAAAGCAGGCATAATTTTCTCAGAAATACAAATGAGGCTAACTTTACGTAAAAAAAACGTCAAGTTAGCCTCATTTCATTTATTTCGATGCAAGATGCTTTTCCCAAGCCCAGGCAGAAGCAAGCGTCTCTTCCACCGTGCGGGTGGCCTCCCATCCAAGTTCTTCGTTAGCAAGTTTCGTATCAGCCCATATGGCCATCACATCGCCAGGTCTGCGGTCAACAAACTTATAGTTCAGTTTCAGACCGTTCACCTTCTCGAAGGCAGTAACCAACTCATACACTGACACTGGACGACCGGTTCCGACATTGAATATCTCATATCCCTTCTTCATCTTGTCGTCAACCATTCTTGACACAGCAGCAACATGGGCCTTTGCCAGGTCAACAATGTCAATATAGTCACGCAGGCATGTTCCATCCTCAGTCGGATAATCGTTTCCGAATATACTGAGGCATTCACGTTTACCGATCGCTGTCTGAGTAATGAAAGGAACTAGATTATTCGGCACGCCCCTAGGAAGTTCACCAATCAAAGCAGATGGATGAGCGCCTATAGGATTGAAATATCGCAGAGCTATACCCTTGATCTCGCCATCTGTACCGGCAGTGGCTGATACCACATCGCGGATAATATCTTCACACATCTGTTTTGTATTACCATATGGTGATGTTGCCGGAAGTCTTGGAGTCTGCTCAGTAACTGGAAGCTCCTCAGCCTCACCATATACGGTCGCAGATGATGAGAACAGCACATTACATCCTCCATGATTCTTCGCAACTTCAAGAATATTTAGAAAAGAAACAAGATTATTTCTATAATACATTATCGGCTGGGCCACAGACTCGCCCACCGCCTTGAATGCTGCAAAATGAATGACAGCATCTATCTCATGTTCGGAAAAGACCTTATCCACAGATTTCATGTCGCAGCAATCGATCTGATAAAAAGGTATATCATTCCTTCCTGTAATCTTCTTTACACCTTCGAAACAGGTCATGTCGCAGTTTGACATATTATCTGCTACGACCACATCATAACCTGCTGCAATCAGTTCCACAGCAACGTGACTGCCGATATAACCTGCACCGCCTGATACCAATACCTTTGCCATAACTTATATTGAATTAGAATCACAAAATTAATCAAATTTAATGTTAATTTTGTTTTCTAAACCATATTTATCCATATGAAAGTTCACCAGCATCTCATCCCGATCCTGATTTTCATTTTCGGAATTATTCCAGTTCCGCAGGCAGTCGCCCAGCAGACAAGCAGAACGATACAGGAAACAATCGAACAGCTTGCCGATAGCGAAACCATATCTCAGGCATCCGTAAGCATCTGTGTGACAGACGGAAGAGGGGAAAAGATCGTTGACATCAACTCTGAAAAGATGCTGGTTCCTGCATCAAACATGAAACTCATCAGCACTGGTGCAGCCATTCATCACTTCGGACCGGAATACCGGTTCGGTACATCAATCGGATACGATGGAGAAATCATAGATGGAGTTCTCAAAGGCAATGTCTACATTGTCGGCGGAGGTGATCCTACTCTTGCGTCAAAAGATTCCATAGCGACATCTCTTGATCAAACCTTTACAGAATGGACTGCCATGCTTCAGGACGCTGGGATCACACATATTGAAGGAAAAATCATCGGAGACGGCAGATACTTTGACAATGTCATAGAAGAACCCACATGGCAGGTGGAAGACATAGGCACATATTACGGAGCAGGAACCACCGGACTGATGTTTTATGAGAACATGGCTTCATTCAAAGCGACAGCCGGAACATCAGTAGGAGACTCTGTGAAAATCACTCCTACATACCCGGAAACGCCGTGGATGGAATACCGTAAAAGCTGCTCGACAGGACCCGAAGGAACCGGAGACAGGCTTTTTCTGTTTACAAGCGAGCTTGCACCTGTAGCTGAAATACGTGGCACATTCGGAGTTGACAGATCACCCAAAAGAATTGACTGCAGCAATAAATTTCCAGAGTATACATGTGCATATTATTTCTTCAACCACCTGCATGACAATGGAATAACATGCACAGGAGGTATTGGAGACTTCAGGCTGGACACATCATGGAAGTCTTATGGTGACAGGAAGATTCTGGGAAAGACATCTTCTCCCGAACTAAAGCGCATTATCTTCGAGACCAATCATATAAGCAACAACGTATTTGCGGAAACACTTCTGCGGACACTCGGTAAAGAAATGACCGGATCCGCATGCTACGATTCCTCTTACGTAGCACTCAATCAGGTCTTTCAGGACATCAATTTAGACTATTCGAGCGGATGCAGGATAAAGGACGGAAGCGGACTTTCAAGACAGAATTATGTTTCTTCCGAGTTCCTGTGCCGATTCCTTAATGCAATGATGGACTCGCCATATTTTGAAGAATTCGTCAACAGTCTCCCATCTCCTGGCAATAACGGAACCCTTCAGACAAACATGAAGAAATATCCCGTTGAGATAAAAGACAGGATAAAGGTCAAGAGCGGATCCATGAACGGAATCCGTTGCTACAGCGGTTATATCATTCCAAGAGAAGGATGCAGGGAGGATGTCATCATATTCTCTCTGATGATAAACAATTGCACTTCTCCGACGTGGGAAGTACGCAACCTGATGGACAAGATGATGGCTGCACTTGCACAGCTTAACTGATTACTCCCCCTTGAACAGTGACCTGCAGAGTGCAGGGACATCAGAAACCTTCACGACTTCAATTCCTGCTGCATTCTGATCTGTAACTGCATCCAGACTGCTGAATCCGGATACATATATCTTCTTGAATCCAAGACGGGCCGCTTCTATGATGCGTCGGTCAGTCTGCGCAACAGGGCGGATTTCACCACTGAGTCCGATCTCACCTGCAAAACAAACATCTGCCGGAATAGCAAAATCAAAATTAGAGGACAAGACAGCGCATATGACGGCCAGGTCACAGGCAGGATCGTTCACTTTCAATCCTCCGGCCATATTCAGGAAGACATCCTTGACTCCAAGTTTGAAGCCGGCTCTTTTCTCCAATACAGCCAAAAGCATATTCAGACGTCTGACATCAAAACCGGTGGCGCTGCGCTGAGGTGTTCCATATGCGGCAGAACTCACAAGAGACTGCACCTCAATCAGAAATGGTCTCGTTCCGTCAAGCATTGCACTGACTGCTACACCACTCAGTCCCTCCTCATGCATCGGTATCAGCATTTCCGATGGATTGCTGACCTCCCTCAGACCCTTTCCGGTCATTTCAAACACGGCCAGTTCGGATGTAGAGCCAAAGCGGTTCTTTATGCTTCGAAGCAGACGATACGTTCCTCTGTTATCTCCTTCAAACTGCAGCACAACGTCTACGATATGTTCAAGTATCTTGGGACCCGCTATGCTTCCTTCCTTTGTAATATGTCCGATCAATATTACAGGCACACCTGTTTCCTTAGCAAAGCGGAGCAGCATCGACGCAGTCTCCTTGATCTGGGTAACTGACCCAGGCGATGACTCCACATTCTGGGAGAACATCGTCTGTACCGAGTCGACAATCATCAGATCCGGCATCATAGCACGCGCTTCAGCAATGATATTCTCCATTAAGGTCTCGCTGAAGATCATGCAGTTGGTACAGTCTCCACCGATACGGGCTGCTCTCAGCTTCACCTGGCGCGCACTTTCCTCTCCTGTTACATAAAGCGTCTTGAGATTGTTACAATGTAGCGGAATCTGAAGTGACAAGGTGGATTTTCCTATTCCTGGTTCTCCTCCTATCAACACCAGAGAACCCTCCACAAGACCCCCGCCAAGAATTCTGTCAACCTCGCCATTATTAAGGGATATACGGTTTTCAACAGAAGAATCAATGTCAGACAAAGGCATCGGCTTGTGTCCGGAACCAGGAACAGACACTGAAGCAGGCTGATTCTTCTTTCCGGTTGCCACGGTCTCCTCTACCATCGTATTCCATTCCCCGCAGGCAGGACATCTGCCCATCCATTTAGGACTTTCATTTCCACACTCCTTGCAGAACCACACTGTCTTAGTCTTTACTGTCGCCATAATTCCGTTTTTAATACCATAGCAAATATAGACATAAAAAAAGATATTGTCGCGCAAGACAATATCTTTTATAGCATCGGGCAAAGCCCCGTTTCAGCAAAATTACTCAGCTGGCTGCTCCTCGCTGGTTTTTGCAGGACAATCAGGGCACTCAGTGCACTCAGTCTCCTTGCAGCAACCCTCTTCCTTAGTGCAATCTTCCTTGCAGCACTCACCTTCTGCGCATGAGCACTCCTCAGCCTTTGTACACTCTTTATCACCGCAGCACTGCTCTGTTGCTTCGACTGTCTTTTCTTCTGCCTTCTTAGACGCGTTGTTTCCACATGCAGCAGCTGCCATCATTGCAGCTACGATTGCCATTGATACAAATACCTTTTTCATAGCAAATCTATTTAATAATTAAACATTAACTACCCTCAAAGTTAAAATAATTCAAAATAAAAAACAAGAAAAAACAGATTTTATCGATCCAGTTCGTATACTTCCATATCATGAATCCTGCCGTCATCTATGTGAAAACGCAAAGCAGTTCTTACAAGATGGAAGCCTTGGATTCCGGCTGCACCAGGATTTATTACCAGCATTCCGTTTCTTGCCGGATCACGGACAACCTTCAGAATATGAGAATGGCCGCACACGAAAATATCCGGCTTATACTCGTCAATCAGTTTTCTCGCCTTTGAATCATACCTTCCGGGATAGCCCCCGACATGCGTCATAAGCACTTTCAACCCACAGCACTCAAACACACGATGCATTGGATGAAGATAACGTAACTGGTGATTGTCACAATTACCGGCCACACCTTTAAGAGGCTTGAAGCCGGCAATCTGTTCAGCCAGCTCCATTCCACCGCCGAAATCACCTGCATGCCAGATTTCATCCACCGGACTCAAGAACTCGCGGAACTCCTCACTGAAGACACCATGTGTATCTGAAATAAGGCCTATGAACATACTTAGAGCTTTATAAATATCTTCTTTTTATACAATACAATCGCCAGCAGCAGAAGCGGCAGCAGATAGATCACCGAAAAAAGCAGTGACATGGACTCACTCACACCGAATACACTGGCAATGTTCCAATCTGTATATCGCCATATCACCTTTATTATAAGACCGGACAGAACAAAAAGCGTAAGTGCATTCATACCAAGTGCCTTGAACGGGTAGAAAGGCTTCTCATATCCTCTTACATCAATAAGATATATCAGGATTGAAAGAACCAGGATAGCCCATCCAGCAGAATAAAACACATAGGAAACCGACCATAATGCCTTGTTTATAGGGATGACTATGCTGAGAGCAAGTCCAAGGATAAGCGATCCGGCTGCAAAAGACGGCAGCTTTGCCGCTACCTCAACAGGAGATTCTGAACCACGACGGATCACCTGACCGATAAGATAGCCAAGAATTACAGTACATGTACCTGTAAGAACTCCTAACACGCCTTCTGGATCAAAAGGAACTCCCGACCAGCTATATATGTGATTCTCTCCAAAAATGGCAATATCCACATGGCGGGCGAAGTTTCCTTCAAGCGTAAATGCTCCCTCCGGACCTGCAAAAGCGACCAGGATCCCGACATGAAGTACAGAAAGGACGGCGACTGCCCCAAGAAGTCTTTTAGTACTCTTCAGACAAAGCACAAGAAGCGATCCAGCTACATAACACATCGCAATTCTCGGCAGCACACCCAGCAATCTCAGTTGAGAAGCCCAGTCCAGCCAATTCTGCCAGAATGAGAGTTCAGGATTCATGGTCGCAGGATAGAACGGGAATGCCGTCAGAAGAAGACCTACAAGATATAGAAGAATTCCGCGCTTGAATATTTTTCCAAAAGCAGCAAAAGTAAGCGAAGTGTATCTGGCGAATGCAAATGCCATCGATGTTCCCACACAGAACAGGAAAAACGGAAAAACAAGATCGCATGGGGTGCAGCCGTTCCATGCAGCATGCCTGAGCGGCGGGAATATCATCGACCACGATCCGGGATTATTGACTATTATCATAAAGGCCACCGTCAGCCCCCTGAGAACGTCCAGGGAAACATATCTCTTTGTCATAGGCTTGTTATCATTGCTGTTAGCATCACAAATTTAGCAATTTGATTATATTTGCGCGACAAAATATGTTTTTAGTATGGAACTTTTCTTCTCACACGAAATAGAAGGCGGAATCTGCAGACTGGACCACGATGAATCAGGACATTGCATCAAGGTTCTCAGGCACCGCAACGGAGACGAAATCTCAGTGATCGACGGATGCGGAACATTATACAGATGCAGAATAACTTCCGACAGTCACAAAGGGGTGGAAGCTTTAGTTCTGGAGACTATACAGGACTGGGGAAGCCATCCATACAAACTGCATCTCGCCGTGTGTCCGACTAAAAACAATGACCGCTACGAATGGTTTGCAGAAAAGGCATGTGAAATCGGATTCGACAGACTGACACCGATTATCGGAGACCATTCCGAGAGAAGAATCCTTAAGACTGCCCGAGTAGAGAAGATTCTCGTCAGCGCAGCCAAACAATCACTTAAAGCCGCAGTTCCCGTTGTTGACGAGCCTATATCGGTAAAGGAATTCATACAGGCCCACGGATGCGGTCCTGAGAAGGACAACACCCTGAGACTCATCGCATATTGCTTTGAAGATGAGACTGTTCCACGTCAAAGCATAAAGGACGTACTGGAGAAGGACGAATGCAAGGATGTAATCGTCATGATAGGACCTGAAGGAGATTTCTCCAGAGAAGAGGCCGAAATGGCATTAGCAGCAGGATTCATCCCCGTACATCTGGGCGCATCACGCCTGCGTACAGAAACGGCAGCTCTCACTGCGGCAGCCGCAGTCTATTTTCGAATGATTTCGATAGAATAGTCGAGACCTACCTTGATTATAGAAGATGATTGTCCGGTAGAACCCTTTTCCAATGCAGGATCGACAATATGATCGACAGAAGATTTCACTTCTTCTGCAATCTCAGAGAACTTCTTCGGTGTAGGCTCCCCTGAAATATTGGCAGACGTTGAAACGATCGGACGGCCGAGCTTTGCAACAAGCTGAGTACAGAAATCCATCATAGGGACGCGGATACCCACTGTACCATCCTGTGCTACGGTGTTATATGCCAGACAATGCCTGTCTGCCCTCATGCATCCTACCTCACCTGCCACCGCTCCCGGATAGATGATGGTCATCGGCTTATCATTCACTTCAACCAGCTGGACAGCCATCTCCGGAATCTCCTTGACATATCGGCATATCATATCCATATCACTTGCCAGAAGCACAAGCGACTTGCTGTCTTCGCGTTTCTTGATTGCGTAAACCTTGGCGACAGCTTCGGGATCTGTTGCATCACAACCGATGCCCCACACAGTGTCTGTCGGATACAATATTACGCCGCCTTTGCGCAGCACTTCCACGGTTTTCTGTATTTCTTCTTTCATCATAATATAATTTCAGTTACAACAGGATAATGGTCCGAAAGATTCACACGAGGGGTCTTATGGCTTATTACCTCGCAAAACTCAGGACATAGTACATAATCGATTCTCAACAAAGGCCACATCTTGGCATATGTAGCACCAAAGCCATCCCCGGCCTCAACGAAAGTGTCCGAACGTCCACGCATGAGACGGTAATAAGTATACGACATCGGAGTATCGTTGAAATCACCACATACAAACGACGGCACAGGACTGGTCTCGATATTTGCAAAAACCTGATCGACCTGCTTGGGTCTGCGAGTAATCGACCGTTTCATTCTTGCGCCAGTCTCAGTAAGTTCCTCTCCTCCCTCACCAAGGATGCTGCGCATGATACCGGTAAACGACACATTGTAACTTTCAAAATGACAATTATACACCCTGAACGGATGTCCTTCAAATTCGTAGTCTGAATATATGGCGATATTGGTACTATTCTTAAACTTGATAGCTTCTCCGGAGAGAACCTTCATACGGCTGAAAGTCACATTTCCAAAAGAAGAACCTTTCTGTTCGAACAAATAATACTCGCATTTATACCCCTTCATCTTCTTTTCCAGATGACGTCTTACATTTATGACGCCATCCAGTCTCAGTTCCTGAAGACATACTATGTCAGCATTCTGCTGCTGAAGAAAAGTAAATACCGAATCCGCACATTCTTCATCAGACAGGCCCAGTTCATCCAGATCAAATCTTCCGACATTCCAGGAAATCATCTTCAATGGTCTGACATCGGCAACAGCCTTGTCTTCGGACTCTTCAAAACGGACAAAACGTCCGAGAAAGAAAACAGCAGGCAACATTGCCAACAAAGGTATCATGAACGCTTTGGAACGTCTGAGCACAGCCCATACAAGAAGAACCGTATTCAGAATCGCCAACGGCACGAACATAAGCCCCACAACAGACATCACCCACATTGCCGCCGGATTGATCATGATTGAGACATACGAGGCTACAAGCAGAGTTGCCGGTATCATCATCAGCACCCTGTTTGTCAGTCCGAATATTCTGTTGCGAGACATTATAACTATCAGAAATTACTGTACAGCCTGTGTGTCTTCTTCCAATAAAGAATCAGAAGGAAACCAAAAATAAGTCCGCCAAGATGCGCAAAATGCGCTATTCCACTATTTGAAGCGGATATACCTAACAAAAGTTCGATACCTGCAAAAATCAGCACAAACCACTTTGCCTTCAATGAGACAGGAGGGAAAATAAGGGTCATGACCGAATCCGGGTACAGCATCGCATAGCCCATCAGCACGCCATAGATAGCTCCTGAGGCACCAACAGTCGGTGTAAAGAGCACCTTCTGGAGTGCAGAGAATCCATCAGGAACATATGCATATCCTTTGGAAGCCATTTCGCCTGCCCAGATTGCAACCTGGTCCGGTGAAAACCCATATGTCGAAAGCGCGGAACTATATTGTATCCATTGCACTCCCATATGCACCGCCGCGGCTCCAAGTCCTGTGACAAAATAGAAGATCAGGAACTTTTTAGCCCCCCATACACGCTCGAGAACAGATCCGAAAATCATAAGTGTGTACATATTGAAGAACAGATGCATGATTCCGCCATGCATGAACATGTGAGTCAGCGGCTGCCATAATCTGAAATATGGTGAAGCGGGAAAAAAGAGCGCAAAATTCTCTACCATCACACTCTCTTTAAACACCGTAGCCAGCATAATCAGAGCATTGATTATGATTATATTCTTTACCGCGACAGGTAGGTTTCTGAACATACGTATTAAAATTTTTTATCTATATCATCGATTGACAATAGTGACACGATGCGTCTGCCGGAGCTGGTGTACTCCGGATTTTCGCATGCGAACAGACTGTCTATCAATCTTTGTGCCTGAGCCGGATTGGAAATCGGCTCTGCGCTCAATGCTCCCAAACGGGAAAACTTTGAAGCCATATTGGCCATCATCATCTCAGGAAGCGCATTATAATCTTCTGCCAATACAAGCAAAAGGTCTCCGATCATCGTCTGCACTTTTCCTGGCTCTGCGCTATATCCTTCAGGAACGCCATTGACAACTATTGTATCGTTGCCAAACGGAACTATGTCAAATCCGAGAGTCGACAGCATCTGAGAATGTTCCTCAAACACACATACATTCTCTACTCCCACCTGAACTGTCACAGGGAAAAGAGCTGTCTGAGTCACATGAGCATTCTTTGAGAGAGCATCCAGAAAACTATCATACATTATCCTCTCCATCGCCCTTGTCACATTGACCATCATCAAGCCGCTGCGCGAAGTGGTTATGACATATTTTCCCTGCAGCACCAGCACGGACTTACCAGTTGCAAGCTTATCCTCGAACAGTTTTCCATAATCATCTCTCTGCGGAACATATGTATGCGCGCCACCTGAAACAGACTCATGATGTTCAACGGGAGCATCATATCCTGCCGAAGAAGGGAGTGAATTGGAGAATGGAGAATCAAACGACGGAAAACCGTCATTGTCAAACGGGTTGAAAGAATCATCCAGACCAAGGATCGGTTCGCTTACCGGGCGAAACTCGTCGAAATTTCTTCCGAATGCAGGAATGTCCGGAACACCCTCACGGTCAAAGTCAATTCCGTCACCGAACGAATTCTTGCCCAAAGCTTCCTTTATGCATGCAAAAACTATCTGGAACACCACGCTGTCATCTTCAAATTTGATTTCAGTCTTGGTAGGATGAATATTGACATCAATGGACTGAGGATCAATTTCCAGATACAGGAAATATGATGGTGTAGTACCTTCAGGAATCAGATTCTCATAGGCCTTCATGACAGCCTTATGCAGATACGGACTCTTGAAAAAACGTCCGTTCACAAACAGATACTGGTTTCCGAGAGCCTTACGGGCTGACTCAGGTCGTCCGACAAAGCCTTGCACAGTCACGACAGAAGTCTCAGCCTGCACATCTACAACATCATTGGCGACACTTGCACCCAGCACATCCTGAATCCTGAATTTCAATGACTTGGCAGGTCTGAGCACATACACATCCTTGCCGTTGTGGGTAAGCGTAAAGCCTACATCCGGTCTGGTCAGTGCAACTCTGATGAACTCAGAAACAATATGCTTGAACTCCACACTGTCCGACTTCAGGAATTTTCGTCTTGCCGGTACATTATAGAACAGATTACGGACGCTGAAACTCGAGCCTTTAGGTGCAGCAACCTCCTCTGTGGAAATCTGCCTTGAATCCGCAAACTCAACCTGACATCCGAGTTCATCTTCTTCACGACGGGTCTTAAGTGACACCTCCGCCACCGCAGCAATTGAAGCGAGCGCTTCACCACGAAAACCGAATGTCATGATCTTATGAAGATCCTCTGCAGTTTGAAGCTTTGATGTCGCATGTCTTTCAAAACACAGCACCGCCTGATCCGGTGACATTCCGCAACCATTATCTATGACACGGATAAGTGTCCTTCCTGAATCCTGAATGACAACCGTTATCTGATCCGCCCCTGCATCAACCGCATTTTCCACGAGTTCCTTCACCACCGATGCAGGTCTCTGCACAACCTCACCGGCAGCAATCATATTCGCTATATTGCTTGGTAATATCCTTATATCCATATATCAATCACGACGCATTAGAGATTCACTATTTCATATGCGTCCTCAACAGGCTGACGATCTTCATCCGGAGATGGAACCATCTCCTCATAGTACTGCATCTGCCTCTGATATTCCATGGCTTCGAGAAGCTTAGGGAAATACTTGAAAAGCGCGAAGACAACGGCAAACAGAAGAAGTACGGTCACCACGCCCAGGAACTTCTGATTCTTGGTAACATCCTTGGTCTCCTTATAGTTGCCGTCACGTAAACTGCCCTTCACGAACTGACCCGGCACATATTCCTTTTTCTCAGCAGAATGATCGCCAAACTTCTCACGTCTTTCCTCCTCGTCCGGATCATACAGACGTGGTCGATAATTGAATCTGCGGATTTCCTGCTTACCGAAAAAATTAAAACTGAATCCCATAAATCTACATCATTTTATTACACAAGGCATCCATTACTCGTGCACACCTTGCATTAAAGAGCAAATTTAAGGTTTTTTATTTACTTTTGTAGAAATTATTTTAGGATTATGGATATCAGAATCGGAAACGGATATGACGTACACGCACTGGCTGAGGGACTTCCACTTTGGCTTGGCGGCGTGTTGATTGACAGCCCTATCGGCTGCATAGCACACTCTGACGGAGATGTTGCCATCCACGCATTATGCGATGCCCTGCTCGGAGCGTTGGCACTCGGGGACATCGGCAAGCATTTCCCAGACACATCCGATGAGTTTGCGGGAATCGACAGCAAAATTCTTCTGTCACGCGTAATGTCTTTAGTGCAATCATCCGGCTGGAGTGTCTCCAATGCAGACATCACCATAGCCATGCAGAAGCCCAAACTGGCGCCATTCATTCTTCCGATGAGAGAATGCCTTGCAGGCATCATGGGCGTCTCCATCGACAGAGTTTCCGTAAAGGCAACAACCACAGAGAAGCTCGGCTTCGTAGGTCGCAGCGAAGGCTGCGAGGTCTATGCAGTAGTGTTGCTCACCAGACAGTTTTAGCCTAGTAACCAATACGCCTGGCGCGCAATCTGTAAAGTATTGAAAATTAGTTAATTATACAATTACAGGTGGGACTTCTGCCCCACCTGTAAACAGGCAAAGGCATGAATATCAACATATTAAAGATTACAGCAATTCTGGTCTTGACGACATGTTTTTACTGCAAAGGGCCCGAAAACGGCTTTACTGAGGCCGAGATGGAGGTCATCTACGGCGCCGACAGCATCATGAGAGTGCTGACAGTAGAGGACGAGAACGACCTGACAATTCTGCGAAGCAGCAGCACCGACTTGTCTCTGGCAGCCCTGCAGTCAGACGAGTATGACAAGTTGGCAGGCCTGATGGTGGCCACCGTCACCCACCCCTCGCAGGACGGTGTCGGCATCGCGGGTCCGCAGATCGGGATCAACCGCAGGATCGTGGCCGTGCAGAGATTCGACAAGAAGGGAGCACCCTTCGAAGTATATCCGAACATCAGAATAGCATGGGCGTCAGACTCGCTAGCCACAGGTCCGGAAGGCTGTCTTTCCGTTCCAAACCGTCGTGGAGATGTCATGCGTTCACAGGAAATCGTGATAGAATATGCAGATCCGGGCAGACTTGAAGACGATGACTATATGGTAAGAGATACCGTCCGTGGCTTCACGGCAGTCATCTTTCAACACGAAGTTGACCACCTTGAAGGCATTCTGTACATCGACAGACTTGATCTCCAGAAGCGATAACGTATTGAGAGAGATGGAATCGAGCAAAAATAGATAAAATCAATGCAGACAAGGTCAAGCCACATACGATTTATTTGATTTTTTTGCAAAAAGTTTTGGATTTTAATAAAACATTTATACCTTTGCAGTCCCAATTCAAAAAAGGGAAGCCAAATTGAGATATGGTGTAATGGTAGCACTACAGATTCTGGCTCTGTCAGTGAGGGTTCGAGTCCTTCTATCTCAACAAAGTTCTAAAACATAATGGCGGGATAGCT
>JAEIGA010002770.1_pt1 | contig 27749 bp, 21 predicted proteins | sample 9270691 | NCBI WGS metagenome assembly JAEIGA01 (sample SAMN17057246, study PRJNA624740) | gut metagenome | biome: biome; isolation source: fecal sample | host: Bos grunniens | place: China: Xizang | collected 2019 | reverse complement strand
TTGGGAATAACCGAGACAGGAATTGAATCGAACGATCCGGACATCAATAGTGTTTGGTATGGTTCGATGATGGGAGAATTCATGAAACACAACCTAGAATTCTTTATTCCATGGTCTTGGAAAACCGGCATGTGGGAAACATTGCACCTATTTGCTCGGTACAATCAAAAGTACTACCTACCATCGACATCTAGCAACGATTCAATTGTATCGGTACATACAACAATATCAGAGACAAAAGACAGCCTGAGTGTATTACTAATCAATCGTTCTTTTGAACAAGAGGTAGATATAACAATCAATCTAAGGAATTACGATATTGAAGATGGCGAATATCCCCTTTTGGAACTGTCTGAATTACCGGCAGAAGAGACCTTTGTCTCTCATACGATTAATGCTTTGAAAAAAAAGGAAGTCATTTTCAACGAGGGAAAAACAACGGTAACTCTTGCACCCCTATCCACCTCAACGATACTAGTAACAGCGAAAGGCTCTACAAAAAACAGTCACAACAGAGCTTCAACCCTGCGGATTTACCCTACCTCAATGACAACACAGCTGTTCATAGACGGATTGGAAGAAGAGGCAACCGTTCAAATCATCAACACCGAGGGGAAGGTAATGATAAAAGAGACAATTACCACTTCCAAAGCCTCAATAGACGTTTCAACCCTTGCGAGTGGTCATTATCTCTGCGCAATAACAATGAAAAATGTAACAAAAACCATAGGAGCGGTAAAGAATTAATTTTAATGTGCAGAACAGAAAGAGATGCCTCAATCAGATTGGGGTATCTTTTTTTAGGTAGGTTCTATAAATTCATTTCGTGAATTTATAGAATTTACTTGTGCTATATTGCTTATATTTATTCAGTTACATGCTCGCATCACTCCTTTATTAATAGAAACAACCTAAACAAAATGCTCTTCAAAATCATCTCTACCTAATTTATAGAACTTATCTGAAAAATATTATTATAAAAAAAGAAACATAAAAGGAACAGATAAAAAAAATAACCTAACTTTGCACGAATGTTTAACCTAAAATTATATTACACGATTTAACTAATTCAGGTCGAATTAGAATAAAGGGTACAAAAAGAAAAATTCAAATGAAAAAGGTATTATTGTTATGTCTTATGACATGGGGGGTGTTTTGCTACGGCAAAGATTTAAAAGAGGCAACCGAAGATAGCAGAACACTAAGCACAGCACAAAGAACAGAGGAAAAGAGGTTTCAACCCAAGTATGAACATGGTCCGGAATTAAATTTAGCATGGGGACTTTGGTACAAAGGAGATGGGTTCCGGGGAATCAATGCAGACTACATCGGAGGCTGTCGATTCAACGAACACTTCTTTTTAGGAGCTGGTGTAGGTTTACTTGCAAGAGAGTATGACACGAGTAAGTATTATGATTATATCGATGAAATTTACTATGATTTTCACTTCAACAATCTTGATTTTATATCTTCGTCCATAGATGCAGAGACGTTCTTGTATTTCAAGTATTACATTATAAAAATGCCGGTAACACCGGTTTTGGATTTTTCGTACGGACTTTCCAAACGTCTTAGTCACCAATTAAAAGAGATTAGAGACCCATATACAGATGACGATTATCTAAGTGATGAACTTTCTCTTGAAGATGTATTTAAGTCGCCCTCATTTTTCGCTAAATTTAGTGTCGGTATCAACATCCGACTATCAGAAAAAGCAAAGATGTACATCGCCATAGGAGGTAAATGGCATAGAGAAGAACGAGGTGGGGCGGACGGTCCGTACCAAACTAATTTTTACCAAGCAATCGTACATAGTCTTAATACAAAAATAGCCGTAACATTTAATTAAATAGATATGAGAAAGTATATATTCACCCTGATTATAGGTTTATCTTGTCTTGCATCATTTAACTCTTGCCAGTACAATGAAACAATTGAAATCGACCGAGTAAATTCAGATTTGATTCTCTTAGAATCCCTCACTCTGTTAAAAACCGAATATAATGATTATAAGGAATGGTATTACGATTATAGAGATGAAAATAAATTACCATTTGCCAAAATTAAAGAGATTCGGTTTGCATCCAGAACAAAACCAACCTACTCCGGAGGAGAAGAGTGGGCAAAGTGTGATTCTTTTAGTTTAGACTATAATAATTGCCACTATATGAAGATAGACATCTCTGCCAATATAACAGAGAAAGCGAGGAACACTCAGTTTATAATCAAAAACAAAACTGAAGATTTAATCATCGATATAAAACAAATGGCATCCAACGCATTTCTGTATGAAACGATTGACACGTTGCCACTAAAATTCGATGAAAAACAATTAATTCTGACACAAATTGAGAAAGATAAAATGTATGCTATCAAACCTTACACATCTGTATTGGGCGACTCAATTTTTAAAGCACAAACAAGTTTGACAAAGATTAATGTCTCTCCAAGTCTTAAAACAATTGGAGAAGAGGCTTTTTCCAACTGCGTAAACTTAAAGGAAGTCACTACGTCAGACTCACTTACATCAATCGAGGGGAAAGCCTTCTACAACTGCACTGCACTAACAAAAATAGAATTGGGCAAATTTGTTTCTACCATTGGGGCAAATGCCTTCAAAAATTGCATTACATTGTCAAGCATTACCCTCACAGAATCATTGAAACAGATTGAACGCAACGCTTTTTACGATTGTATAAAACTAAAAACCGTCTATTGCTATGCAACCACACCGCCTCTATTCACGGGAGAAAGCGATAATATCTTCAATGAGGATGTAACGATTTACGTTCATAGTTCTTCCTTAGATGAATACAAAGCAAATCCAGATTGGGGAAAATTTACCCTTGTTGCAATGGAGTAAATCAAACAAAAACAATAAAAACAAATGGAGGGTGCCTCAATACGAAGCATCCTCTTTTCTTTCGTAAATTATGTAGCTTTTTCCTGTATAACAGATAAGAAGATTTTACTTTACACATTTGTTCGCAGTAATTGGCGGATTCAGGATTGCCATGCAAAACATGGGAGGAATTTGCATAGAGAATCTTCATAAAAACACTAGTGAAGAAGAACCTCTTTACTGATTGTCTTTCTCAAATACAGAAATGAGTTTCGATGAATTTATGAGAACTTAAGAAAGAATTGGTTTATGAAGAATCTTCACTCCTTAAAAACTACTTAACTAACATAATCTCTTGAACAATACAACCGTTTCCATTCATCGTCAAAATGTAAGCCCCCTTTTTGAGACCTTCATTTTTTATTACAAACAAAGAATTATTACCGGACAAATTCCAAGAACCTTTACTCAAAACTCTACCTTCCAAAGAAGATATTTCCCAATCAACCACACCACTCACTCCATTAAATAACACATTAAATTCACCGTCAGTAGGATTCGGAGCAATCAAAACATTAACCCCCGAAGAGAGATTCAATGTAACGCCGGTTTCTTCTCCATTCAATTCGGCAGGAAGAATTATAATTGTACCCGACTCAACTGCATTATTATCGTTTCCTACAGTTGTAACCATAAATTTATACTCTCCCGGAACATCATTCGCCCACCCTGAAAAATAAACATTCCGAGAAGATTGATCGACCGTATAATTAATCCCGTTGGGAAGTCCGGTTACTGTAACGGTTTCTGCATTCTCCCAAGTATAATAAAAATCAACTATTGCACTATCTTTCATAATTTCTTGAGAACTGCTACCTGCTCCATGTTTTGTAAGTGTTGCCTCAGGAAGTACTCTTTCCAATTCGCGATAATACACTATCGGACTATAGCCCAAATGGGGCGGTTGATTATAACCACAATTCTGCCAAGTAATTGCCATATCATACGTATGGTCATCTCTTAACCATGGCAATTTATACTGACTTTCGACAGTAGAAGTAAAAATGGTCAAATAAGTGTTACCGCTATTTTGAGCCCAGAAAACAGCCTCTTCTCTCCAGTCGCCCACAAGATCGCACACCAAATTAGGATTGTACTTGGTAGAATTAATGTCGTTTGCCCCAAATCCATGCGAATAAAGCGTAAGAGTACGATCCCAACTATTTGTTTGAGAATTCCACTTGTCGATATGACCTCTATCTAAATATTCTTCATATAAGTCTCCATCCCAGAAGAGACGAAAATTAATAGAACTATTCTTTATCGTACCAACATGCCAAGGAGCAATCACATCACCTTTGCAAGTAAATAAATTGGCATCACTCCACTCCATAAATTCAGACCCCGGATAACGATCGTCACAATCCAAAATCAGTCCTCTTCCGGTGTCACCTCCCGTTTGAGCCTTAGAGACCAAAACCCGACCGGTTTTTGCATCAAACATAGCACAATCATACTTTGCAGTAGGCTCCTCTGTCACCATAAGATACTCCAACCCATCATTTTCAGGGTCAAACTCACCCAAATGAGTAGCATCGCCATGACCTAAACCGGTTGACCATAAAAACGATCCATCATGGTCAAGAGCAGCTCCACCCACAATAATCTCATCAAAACCATCATTATCAACATCTCCACACGTAACACTATGAGCCCCCTGTCCGTAGATGCCCTGTCCAGCCCTATCAGAAGTGTGTTTCCAAAGGTCTTTTAAATCTTTTCCATCCCAATGGTAAGCAGCAGCATAAGAATAGGTATAAATACCACGAGTAGTAACAGCGCAAGGCGTAGGTATACCATTTACATCCAAGAACGCCACACAACCTTTAAACCAATTTCCACGGTGCCCATAAGTTGAACCATCCGAATTATTGGGACGATCATCCCAATCGCTTTGAATATTAAAATAAGGCCAATAATCAATCGTTTGCAACTCTTTACCGGTAGCTCCGTCAAAACAAGTAATCCACTCACGACCACCATCAGTGATTACACCACTTGAGTTAACAGAAGAGGCATAGTGATTGGCACCTTGAGCTGCACCTTTTTGCAAGAAAGCACCTGTAGCATCTTTTGAACCTTGAGCTGTTTTCCCAATTAATTCACCGATACCATCTCCATCAAAGTCATAACAAAGGAAAGTAAAACGGCACCCGGCCAAGACATTCGGGCCAAAATTAATACGCCACAAGCGAGTACCATCCAACTTATAACAATCCAAGATAGGAGGAGCAGTAGCAGTACAAGTAGCACCGGCATTTGACGGAGCCCAAGAAAGGATAATTTCTTGCTCACCATCACCATCCATATCGTATGCCGAACAATCATTCGGGGAATAAGTAACCTCTGAGTTATTCATAGAATAAGCAGCAGGCACATCCAACTTTATATGGGTAAAAAAGTCGGGGTTACACCTAACATCAGACTGAGAGTCAAGCAAATTACCACTTCTATCATACACCTCTAACGAGAATATGGAATTAGCATATTCCGAAGAGAGGGAAACATTAGTTTTATCAGATAAAGAAGCCACCTCTTTCCCGTCTGCAAATAATTTATAAACTGTAGATTTAGGGTTATCAGAAGCGCGCATACGCCAACTCACATAAACACGATTTCCATATTTACATGGCCACAAAGCTCTAGATTTATCTGCAGCAAAAGAATAGAAAGGAGTTGCTACTAAAAAAAACAAACTCAATAAATAACAAAAATTTTTCATGTTGTAATAATCGTAAATTAACAAAATAAGCGACTGCGAACAGACCAAAAGATAAAACCTCAATCTAAAATTCGCCTCAATAGTTCATCAGTAAAAAACAACTGTAATAAATTGATTATCAATCAATCTAACATATCAAAAATCCAATAATCGCAACAAAGTTAAAAAAATATGGAAAATATACAAAGCGAATAACACAAAAAAAGGTGCATATTAAATGTACACCTTTTTAATTATTGAGTCAACTAGAAAGTGTGAAATAAATTAAACTGTTTAAATAACCCCTCTTTAGGAGCAGAAAAATTCAAAAAACCATCAAAAAAGTCATTAAAACTAGTCATTTGTATATTCGCCCTTCTTAACTCATCATACGCAATAAGAACATCCGTTAATGCTTTTATTTCTTCTTCTGGAAAAGGAAAAAGTAAAAATGAAGGTTATATTATATTTTTCGCATTTATTCCCTTTTTACTTCTTGAGAATCGATTTGTTTTGCAATATTTTCGCTAAATTCTCAGATAGTAAAAAAAAAGGGTGTCTCAAAATTCAATTTTTGATACACCCTCTTTTAATAAATATTGATAAATTATTACTCTTCAGAAGATTCTTGAGTTTGAGCAGAGCCTTTTTTTCTCAACTCCAATTGCTTCATATAAGCCGCACTATTATCGCGAGCAATTGCCTTAATAACTCTAATTGTATCCGCTTGAGGATCATATTTCTCAACGTGCATTGTGTACTCATATCCCGGCTCATAATAAAAGTTTGTAAATTCGCCACAGAATGGTTCCCACGGAGTTTTATCACGACGAGCATAACCACGTTTAATTTGATAACAACGTTTAGAACCCTCAATAATTTGGTCTGCAGAAACCTTCATGTAAATTTCATTTTGCGGGTATGCAGAAAAGGCAATAGAGCCTAAAATAATTGCTAGAACTAATCTCTTCATATTATAATGCATTAATTTATTACTAAACATTTCTTACAAATATAGAAAAATTTTTATGTAAAAAAACAAATTTTAGAAAAAAACTTTTTTTTTACGAAAGTAGTTAACAATTAAGCCTCTCCTGAATTTCCAAAATTCATAGGGAAAGGAGGTGTAAATCCCCCCTCTTCATCACCACCTTCTATTTTCCCATAACGAGACTCGTACTTAGCAATATTATCTTTCAAAGCTCTCAATAAACGTTTAGCATTTTCGGGAGTAATAATAACTCTCGATTTTACTTTAGCTTTAGGCGTATTAGGAACAATACGAATAAAGTCTAACACAAAATCAGTTGCAGAGTGAGATATAATCGCTAAATTAGAATATATACCTTCAGCGATTTCATCACTTAATTCAATACTCAATTGATTTTTATTCTTATTTTCATTATCCATCATGAAGTCCTCCACATTAGAAAAACAAAGGAAATCACACTAACGATTTCCTTTGTTCTATAATTAACTTAATACATTAACATATCCATTAACGGATTTCGATTTCATCCAAAACATTACGTTTTGCATCCATTATACGTTCCATATCCTCCTTAGAAGATACTATCAAACGATCAAAATCACGTTGTCCTGTACCTGCTGGAATCAAGTGACCACAAATCACATTCTCCTTCATACCCTCCAAGTAATCAATCTTACCTCTAATTGCAGCATCATTCAAGACTTTAGTTGTCTCTTGGAACGAAGCAGCAGACATAAAGCTTGTTGTTTGAAGAGCAGCACGAGTAATACCTTGTAACACCTGTGAAGAGACTGCAGGAACAGCATCTCTTGTCTCAACCAACTTCAAATCCTTACGTTTCAAAGAGCTGTTTTCATCTCTCAACTTACGAACCGTTACGATTTGACCCGGTTTCAAGTTTTCAGAATCACCTGCGTCAACAACCACTTTCTTACCGAAAATACGATCGTTTTCCTCCATAAATTCCAATTTATCAACAACCTCTTTTTCCAAGAATCTAGTATCACCGGCATCCGCAATTTCAACTTTACGCATCATTTGACGTACAATTACCTCAAAGTGCTTATCATTAATTTTCACACCTTGCAAACGATACACATCTTGAACTTCGTTCACAATATACTCTTGAACCGCAGTAGGACCCTTAATTGCCAAGATGTCAGAAGGAGTAATAGCACCGTCAGACAATGGAGTACCAGCACGAACATAATCGTTTTCTTGTACCAAGATTTGTTTTGACAACGGAACTAAATATTTCTTAACATCTCCAGCTTTTGAAGTAATAGAGATCTCACGATTACCACGTTTTACCTTACCGAATGAAACCTCACCATCAATTTCTGAAACTACAGCCGGATTAGATGGATTACGAGCCTCAAACAACTCGGTTACACGAGGAAGACCTCCGGTGATATCACCGGCCTTACCAACCGCACGAGGAATCTTAACCAATAACTGACCACTCTTAACAGACTCATTATCGTCAACTATAACGTGAGCTCCTACCGGCAAGCTATAAGTCTTAATCAAATTACCCTTCTTATCCAAGATATGAGCTTCCGGTACATTTGCTTTATCCTTAGATTCGATGATAATCTTCTCTTTCAAACCGGTTGTTTCATCCGACTCAGTTTTGTATGTTACATTTTCGATAACATTCTCGAACTTAATCTTACCGGCAACCTCAGTGATGATTACAGCGTTGAATGGATCCCATTCACAAATTCTATCTCCCTTCTTAACAGTTTGACCATTCTTAATGAATAGCTTAGCACCATAAGGAATATTTGCGTTAGTCAATACAATCTTAGTATTAGGATCGATAATCTTCAACTCGGCCAAACGTCCCACTACGATTTGAGTAGTAGAACCATCCTCATTTTCAGCATCTACAGTTCTCAATTCATCGATTTCAACGATACCATCATAACGAGAAGTAATACCAGATTCAGCAGCAATGTTACCTGCAATACCTCCCACGTGGAATGTACGCAATGTCAACTGAGTACCCGGCTCACCGATAGACTGAGCAGCGATAACACCCACAGCCTCACCTTTTTGAACCAAGCGTCCTGTTGCTAAGTTACGTCCGTAACATTTTGCACAAACACCTCTCTTTGATTCACAAGTCAATACAGAACGAATCTCAACACGTTCAATTGGAGATTCTTGAATAATTTGAGCCTGATCTTCACGAATTTCCTCACCGGCTTGAACAATAATTTCACCGGTCAAAGGGTGTTGAATATCATGAACAGAAACACGACCCAAGATTCTTTCGTACAAAGAAGCAACAACCTCTTCATTATTCTTAAGTTCAGTACAAACCAAACCCCTCAAAGTACCACAATCCTCTTCATTGATAATCACATCGTGTGAAACATCCACGAGACGACGAGTCAAATAACCCGCATCGGCAGTTTTCAACGCAGTATCCGCCAAACCTTTACGAGCACCGTGAGTAGAGATAAAGTACTCTAACACAGACAATCCCTCTTTAAAGTTAGACAAGATCGGATTTTCAATAATTTGACCACCCTCAGCTCCGGCCTTTTGAGGTTTCGCCATCAATCCACGCATACCGGAAAGCTGACGAATTTGCTCTTTAGAACCACGGGCTCCTGAATCCAACATCATGTAAACAGAGTTGAAACCTTGGTCATCAGAAGAGATAGTCTTCATCAAGATATTAGAAAGATTAGAGTTAACGTGCGTCCAAATATCAATAATCTGATTGTAACGTTCGTTATAAGTAATGAATCCCATGTTATAGTTATTCATCACCTCTTCTACCTCTTTATAACCTTGTTCAACCAACTCCTCTTTCTCCTTAGGTATAATTACGTTCTCCAAGTTAAATGACAAACAACCACGGAATGCCATATAATAACCAAGATCCTTAATATCATCCAAGAATTGAGCTGTACGAGCTACTCCACAAACTTTGATAACATCACCAATAATATCACGAAGAGATTTCTTAGTCACCAAAGTGTTAACAAAACCAACCTCATCAGGAACATTTTGATTGAATATCAAACGTCCGACAGTTGTTTCTATCATCTTATCCTCCAACTCACCATTCTCGTTCAAGTCTTTTACGATAACAGAAATTGGAGCATGAAGAGCAACTTTCTTTTCATTATAAGCGATTAAAGCCTCTTCTACACCATAGAACTTCAATCCATCACCCATAGCACCCTTACGTGGTTTAGTAATATAGTACAAACCAAGCACCATGTCTTGAGACGGCACAGTGATAGGAGAACCATTAGCAGGATTCAAGATATTATGAGAAGCCAACATCAACATTTGAGCTTCAAGAATTGCTTCATTTCCAAGAGGCAAGTGAACCGCCATCTGGTCACCATCAAAGTCGGCATTGAACGCAGTACAAGCCAATGGGTGCAATTGAATAGCTTTACCCTCAATCATCTTAGGTTGGAACGCCTGGATACCCAAACGGTGCAAAGTAGGAGCACGGTTCAACAATACCGGGTGACCCTTCATTACATATTCCAAAATATCCCAAACAACAGCATCCTTACGACTATCAACAATTCTCTTTGCAGACTTAACAGTCTTAACGATACCAAGTTCTATCAACTTTCTAATGATAAACGGTTTATACAATTCCGCAGCCATATCTTTCGGAATACCACATTCATGCATCTTCAACTCAGGACCAACAACAATAACGGAACGAGCCGAATAGTCAACACGCTTACCTAACAAGTTTTGACGGAAACGACCTTGTTTACCTTTCAAACTATCAGACAATGATTTCAAAGGTCTGTTAGCATCCGTTTTAACAGCACTTGATTTTCTAGAGTTGTCGAACAAAGAATCCACAGCCTCTTGCAACATACGTTTTTCATTACGCAAGATAACCTCCGGAGCCTTAATTTCGATCAATCTCTTTAAACGATTATTACGAATAATAACACGACGATACAAATCATTTAAATCTGAAGTAGCAAAACGACCTCCATCCAATGGAACCAAAGGACGCAATTCAGGCGGAATAACCGGAACGATTTTAACAATCATCCACTCAGGCTTATTTCGACCATTAGAAGCACGGAATGCTTCTACCACTTGCAAACGTTTCAAAGCTTCGCTCTTACGTTGTTGAGAAGACTCTTGACCTGCCTTATTTCTCAAATCATAAGACAAGCTATCTAAGTCTAATCTTTGAAGCATATCATAGATAGCTTCCGCACCCATCTTAGCGATAAACTTATTAGGATCAGTATCCTCCAACATTTGATTCTCCTTCGGAAGAGATTCTATGATATCCAAATACTCTTCTTCGGTCAACAAATCTTGCTCAGAAATTCCATCCTCCTCTTTTATACCCGGTTGGATAACAACGTAACGTTCATAATAAATTACTGCATCCAACTTTTTGGTTGGCATTCCCAATAGATAACCAATTTTATTTGGCAAAGAACGGAAATACCAAATATGAGCAACAGGAACTACCAATTGGATATGTCCCATGCGTTCACGACGAACTTTTTTCTCAGTTACCTCAACACCACAACGGTCACAGACAATACCCTTATAACGGATACGACGATACTTACCGCAATGGCACTCATAATCTTTAACCGGACCAAAGATACGCTCACAGAACAAACCTTCGCGCTCAGGCTTGTAAGTTCTATAATTTATCGTTTCAGGTTTTAATACCTCTCCACTTGATGCCTCCAAAATTTCTTCTGGAGAAGCCAAGCCGATTGAAATCTTATTAAAAGCGCTCTTTACTTTATTTTCTTTTCTAAAAGCCATGTTGATATAATTATAAGATTACAATTAATCGAGTGTAACACTCAATCCTAAACCTCTCAACTCATGCAATAGCACGTTCAAAGACTCCGGAATACCTGCTGCAGGCATTGGTTCACCTTTAACAATTGCTTCATAAGCACGAGCACGACCCAATACATCGTCCGACTTAATGGTCAAAATCTCTTGAAGGATATGAGAAGCACCAAATGCCTCCAATGCCCAAACCTCCATCTCTCCAAAACGTTGACCTCCGAATTGAGCCTTACCTCCTAACGGCTGTTGAGTAATCAAAGAGTAAGGACCAATAGAACGAGCATGCATCTTATCATCAACCATGTGACCCAACTTCAACATATAGATTACACCTACAGTCGCAGGTTGGTCAAAACGCTCTCCTGTTCCACCATCGCACAAATAGGTCTTTCCATATCTTGGAATTCCGGCCTTTTCAGTCCATTCATTCAAATCATCCAAAGTTGCACCATCAAAGATAGGCGTAGCAAACTTAACATTTAACTTCAAACCTGCCCATCCTAACACTGTTTCGAAGATTTGTCCCAAGTTCATACGAGAAGGCACACCCAACGGATTCAATACAATATCCACCGGAGTTCCATCTTCCAAGAATGGCATATCCTCTTGACGAACGATACGAGAAACAATACCTTTGTTACCGTGACGACCCGCCATCTTATCTCCAACACGGATTTTGCGTTTTTTAGCAATATAAACCTTCACAAGTTGAACAATACCGGATGGTAATTCATCACCGATAGTTAAATTAAACTTCTTACGCTTAGTTACAGCATCCAACTCTTTGTACTTCTTCAAATAATTCATAATCAAATCACGAATCATATCGTTTTTATACGAATCAGAAGTCCATTTACTCAATTGGATTGTTGTATAGTCGATCTCCTCCAAAGCCTTTTTAGTGAACTTAGCACCCTTTGCAATTACATCAACACCCAAGAAATCCTTCACACCTTGAGAAGTTTTTCCATTTGTCAACACCATAAGTTTTTCAACTAGAATAGCCTTCAATTCAACTGCTTTCTCGTCAAATTCCTCATCGATTTTAGGCAACAAAGCCTTATCAGACAAACGAGACTTACGAGTTTTTATCGCTCTAGAGAACAACTTCTTATCCACAACAACACCACGCAATGAAGGATGTGCTTTCAATGAAGCATCCTTAACATCACCCGCTTTATCTCCAAAGATAGCACGAAGCAACTTCTCTTCCGGAGATGGATCAGTCTCTCCCTTAGGAGTAATCTTACCAATCAAGATATCACCCGGTTCTACAAACGCACCAACACGAATAATACCATTTTCATCCAAATTTCGAGTAGCCTCTTCACTAACATTTGGAATATCGGCAGTTAACTCTTCCATTCCACGTTTTGTTTCACGAACCTCCAATTGATATTCATCAACGTGAACAGAAGTAAATATATCGTATTTACATACTTTTTCATTAATTACGATAGCATCCTCATAGTTGTAACCCTTCCAAGGCATGAACGCAACCAAAAGGTTCTTACCAATGGCCAATTCTCCGTTTTGTGTTGAATAACCTTCTGTAAGAATTTGTCCCTTAGTAACACGTTGACCAGCTTCAACAATTGGACGTAAGTCAATTGTTGTACTTTGGTTTGTCTTTCTAAACTTAGGAATGATATACTCTTTAACTGCAGAATCAAAACTTACATACTCTTCATCTTCAGTTCTATCGTAACGAATCTTAATTACACTGGCATCAACATACTCAATAACACCTTCTCCCTCTGCTGTAACTTGAGTACGAGAATCTCTAATCAATTGACCCTCGATACCTGTACCAACGATAGGAGACTCACAACGCAACAAAGGAACAGCTTGACGCATCATGTTAGATCCCATCAAAGCACGGTTCGCATCATCATGTTCCAAGAACGGAATTAAAGAAGCTGCAATAGACGCAATCTGTTGCGGAGCAACATCCATCAAATCCAATTCCTGAGGTGTAACAACAGGAAAGTCTGCATCTTGGCGAGCCTTAACCTTGTCACTTATCAATGAACCATTATCATCAACTGCGGCATTACCCTGAGCAATAATTTTACCCTCTTCTTCCTCTGCTGTAAGATACTTAATCGCATCACTAGACATATCAACCTTACCATCTTTAACAATACGATAAGGAGTCTCAATAAATCCTAGATCATTAATCTTAGCATAAACACACAAAGAAGAAATCAAACCAATGTTCGGACCTTCCGGTGTCTCAATCGGACAAAGACGGCCATAGTGAGTATAGTGTACGTCACGAACCTCAAATCCGGCACGTTCACGAGACAAACCACCAGGTCCTAACGCAGAAAGACGACGCTTATGAGTAATCTCAGCAAGTGGATTTGTTTGATCCATGAACTGAGACAAAGCATTCGTACCAAAGAATGAATTAATAACAGAAGAGATTGTTTTAGCATTAATCAATTCAACAGGACTAAACACTTCATTGTCACGCACATTCATTCTTTCACGAATTGTACGAGCCATACGAGCCAAACCTACACCAAATTGATTATACAATTGCTCTCCAACAGTACGAACGCGACGATTACTTAAGTGGTCAATATCATCAACATCCGCCTTAGAATTAATCAATTCAATTAAATATTTAATAATTTCGATGATGTCCTCTTTCGTAAGAACACGAACATCCATATCAGTCGTTAAATTCAACTTTTTATTGATTCTATAACGACCAACCTCGCCTAAATCATAGCGTTTTTCAGAAAAGAACAAACCTGAAATAACCTCACGAGCTGCATTTTCATCAGCAGGATCTGCACTACGCAATTGACGATATATATAATAAACTGCTTCCTTTTCTGAGTTACTAGTATCTTTCTGCAACGTATTATAGATAATACCATAATCCGAAAGATTTTGATCCTCTCTGTGAAGCAAAATAGTTTGTACACCAGAATCGAGGATAGTTTGAATATGATCCTTATCAAGAATTGTCTCACGGTCAATAATAACCTCATTACGCTCGATAGAAACCACCTCACCAGTATCCTCATCTACGAAATCTTCGATCCAAGTCTTCAAAACACGAGCAGCCAATTTTCTACCCTCTACTTTTTTCAAACCTGCCTTAGAAACTTTAATTTCTTCAGCTAATCCAAAGATTTCAAGAATATCCTTATCACTTTCAAATCCGATAGCACGTAACAACGTAGTTACCGGTAATTTCTTCTTACGATCGATATAAGCATACATGACATTATTGATATCAGTAGCAAATTCGATCCATGAACCCTTAAAAGGAATAATACGAGCAGAATACAATTTTGTTCCATTCGCATGCATACTTTGTCCGAAGAAAACACCCGGAGATCTATGCAATTGAGAAACAACTACACGCTCTGCCCCATTAATGATAAAAGTACCCTTTTCAGTCATATATGGGATAGTACCCAAATATACATCCTGAATAATTGTCTCAAAATCCTCATGATCAGGATCAGTACAATATAACTTGAGTTTAGCCTTAAGTGGAACACAATAAGTCAACCCTCTCTCAATACACTCTTCGATCGTGTAACGAGAAGGATCGATATAATAATCCAAAAACTCAAGGACAAAATTGTTCCTTGTATCCGCAATTGGAAAATTTTCTGAAAAAACCTCATACATCCCATCATTTTTTCTTTGTTCAGGGGGAGTATCAAGTTGGAAAAAATCTTTAAAAGATTTTAACTGCACTTCAAGGAAATCAGGATATTGAAGCTGATCCTTGATAGACGCAAAACTAATTCTTTTGTTTTGATCAATTGAAGACATTGACTTTAAAATTTAAGTGAAGTAAACTTAAAAATAAAAATAGACGTAAAAAGGTTTAGAACCTCCTTGTTAAAGGTTCTAAACCAAAGTTCCTGATAATCAGAACCATGCAGTACTATTTAAGTTCAACTTCAGCTCCGCCTTCTTCAAGTTGTTTCTTAAGACCTTCAGCGTCAGCCTTAGCTAGACCTTCTTTAATTACGCTAGGAGCACCATCAACCATATCTTTAGCCTCTTTCAAGCCAAGACCAGTCAATTCCTTAACTAATTTAACGATTGCTAACTTGTTAGCACCTGCTGATTTCAAAACAACATCGAAAGATGATTTTTCTTCTTCAGCAGCAGCTGCACCAGCTGCAGGAGCAGCAACAGCAACAGCTGCAGCAGCAGGTTCAATACCATATTCGTTTTTCAAAATTTCAGCTAGTTCGTTAACTTCTTTAACTGTCAAATTAACTAATTGTTCTGCAAAAGCTTTCAAATCTGCCATTGTTATATGTATTAAAATTGTTTATAATTCGATTATTACTATTAATTATTTTTCTGAAAGTGTTTTTAACACTCCGTGGAGAGTAGTACCTCCTGATTGAAGAGCAGAAATAACATTCTTTGCTGGAGATTGTAACAAAGCAATAATATCGCCAATAAGCTCGTTTTTGCTCTTGATGCTTACCAAAGCATCCAATTGATCAGCACCTAAATAGAAACTTTCTTCAACATAAGCACCTTTCAAAACCGGCTTACCAATTTTATTACTCTTTCCAAACTCTTTAAGCAACTTCGCCGGAGCATTTCCTGTATTAGACAACATCAAAGCTGTAGGACCTTCAAGAAGGCTATACATTTGAGAAAAATCTCCTTTTTGCTCCAATGCTCTCTTTAACAAAGTATTTTTTACTACAACGAACTTAATTTCTTGTTTAAAACAAGCTCTTCTCAAATCACTTGTCATGTCAGCAGTTAAACCAGCAGCATCAGTGATATAGAAGTGAGAATATTCATTAAGATTGTTAACAATCTGCTCTATGATAAGATTTTTATCTTCCTTTTTCATGTTTCTAAATATTAAATTTCATCAACTGATTTAGGGTCAACTTTAATACCCGGACTCATAGTACTTGAAAGATAAATACTCTTAACATACACTCCCTTAGAAGAAGCTGGTTTCAACTTGATCAAAGTATCAATGAAAACCTTTGCATTCTCTGTAATTTGTTGTGGAGTGAATGATACCTTTCCTACTGAAGTGTGAACAATACCGAACTTGTCAACTTTGAAGTCGATCTTTCCTTGTTTAACTTCTCTAACAGCTTTCCCTACTTCATTTGTAACAGTACCACTCTTAGGATTCGGCATCAAACCACGAGGACCCAACACACGACCTAAAGCACCAATTTTACCCATGATAGAAGGCATAGTTATAATAACATCTACATCTGTCCAACCACCTTTGATCTTCTCGATATACTCATCCAAACCAACATAATCTGCACCAGCTGCTTTAGCATCAGCTTCTGCATCAGGTGTACACAAAGCCAAAACACGAACAGTTTTACCTGTACCATTAGGCAATGAAACAACACCACGTACCATTTGATTTGCCTTACGAGGATCAACACCTAGACGAACATCAATATCAACTGAAGCATCAAACTTAGTTGTAGTAACTTCTTTTACCAACTCAGATGCTTCCTTTAAAGAGTAAGATTTCCCTGCTTCAATCTTCTCTAAAGCTAACTTTTGATTTTTTGTAAGTTTACCCATTTCAATTGAAGTGTTAATTATTTATTACCAGGGAATTCTCCTTTTACGGTGATACCCATACTTCTTGCTGTTCCTGCAACCATAGTCATAGCAGATTCAATAGTAAAGCAATTTAAATCTTGCATTTTATCCTCTGCGATAGCTCTAACTTGATCCCAAGTAATTTCAGCAATTTTCTTACGATTAGGCTCAGCAGAACCACTCTTTTGTTTTGTAATCTCCAAAAGTTGAACTGCTACTGGAGGTGTCTTAACGACAAAATCAAAAGACTTATCAGCATAGTAAGAGATAACTACAGGCAATACCTTTCCGGCTTTGTCTTGAGTTCTTGCATTAAACTGCTTGCAGAAGTCCATGATATTAATACCTTTAGAACCTAACGCAGGTCCAACCGGTGGAGATGGATTCGCAGCGCCTCCCTTTATCTGCAATTTGATAAATCCAGCAACTTCTTTAGCCATTTTGTTAATATTTAAATTAAAAAAAAAATTATTACGAACTAGAATAATTCAGAGTAACACTACTCCTTTTCAACTTGTGTAAAACTCAATTCCAATGGAGTCTTACGACCGAAGATTTTAACCATAACTTTGAGTTTTTTACGCTCATTGTTTACTTCCTCAATTATACCACTAAATCCGCTGAATGGACCAAAAGTAACCTTTACAGTCTCTCCAACGAAATATGGAACAACAATCTCCTCTTCTGACTCATTTAGCTCATCAACCTTACCTAAAATACGATTCACTTCACTCTGACGCAAAGGAACCGGAGCATTATTTTTCTTTGAACCATCGCCCAAAAAACCTATAACATTAGGAACTTCAGTTAATCGATGAGATACTTCACCAACAAGATTTGCTTGAATTAAAACATAACCAGGAAGATAAGTTCTCTCTTTGGAAATTTTTTTTCCATTCTTAATTTGAAATACTCGTTCGGTCGGAATCAAAACAGACGAAACATACTTACCAAGGTCCGTGTTAGCTATCTCATTCTCAAGATATTCACGCACCTTGCTCTCTTTTCCACTAATAGCACGCAAAACGTACCACTTCATACCAGTCTCAGACATTTTAATCCCTCCTTACTTATGATAACAAACCGTAGATGAACTTCATTAATTCCCCAATCGCCTTGTCCATACCAAAAATTACTAGAGCAATAAGAAGGGAAGCTACTAGAACAACTACTGCACTATTGGATAACTCCTTTGACGAAGGCCAAGAAACTTTATGAACTAGTTCGTCGTATGAATCTTTGATATAAGTTAATACTTTCATCACTATAATAATTAGCACGGAAGGAGAGGCTCGAACTCCCGACACCCGGTTTTGGAGACCAGTGCTCTACCAACTGAGCTACTCCCGTGTATTATCCTCCGGATTAACCAGAGGATAAGTTTATAAATTAGTCAATAATTGCTGTAATTTGACCAGAACCTACTGTTCTACCACCTTCACGGATAGCGAAACGAAGACCTTCGCTACAAGCTACAGGATAGATCAACTTAACATTAATCTCCAAGTTATCACCTGGCATAACCATCTCAGTTCCTTCTGGCAAAGTAATCTCACCAGTTACATCCAAAGTACGGATATAGAATTGAGGACGATATTTGTTATGGAATGGAGTGTGACGTCCACCTTCTTCTTTCTTCAAGATATAAACAGAAGCCTTGAACTCAGTGTGAGGAGTAACTTGACCTGGTTTACAAAGAACCATACCTCTCTTGATTTGATCCTTGTCGATACCACGAAGCAACAAACCTACGTTATCACCAGCTTGACCTTCGTCCAACAACTTACGGAACATCTCAACACCAGTTACAGTTGATTTCAATTTTTCAGCTCCCAAACCGATAATTTCGATTTCTTCACCTACTTTGATGATACCAGTTTCGATACGACCAGTTGCTACAGTACCACGACCTGTGATAGAGAACACGTCCTCAACAGGCATCAAGAAAGGTTTGTCGATATCACGTGGAGGAAGTTCAATCCAAGTATCAACAGCACCCATCAATTCCATAATTTTATCTTCCCATTCAGCTTCACCATTCAAAGCACCCAAAGCAGAACCACGGATAATTGGAGTGTTATCAGCATCGAACTCATAGAAATCCAACAATTCGCGCATTTCCATTTCAACCAAGTCCAACATTTCAGCGTCATCAACCATATCACACTTGTTCATAAATACAACCAAGCGAGGTACGTTTACCTGACGAGCCAAAAGGATGTGCTCACGAGTTTGAGGCATTGGACCATCAGTTGCAGCTACTACGATGATAGCACCATCCATTTGAGCAGCACCAGTTACCATGTTCTTTACATAGTCGGCGTGACCCGGACAGTCAACGTGTGCATAGTGACGAGTCTCTGTTTGGTACTCAACGTGTGATGTATTAATTGTGATACCACGCTCTTTCTCTTCAGGAGCATTATCAATAGAATCAAATGAGCGCAATTCTGAAAGACCTTTCTTTGCCAATACTGTAGTGATAGCAGCAGTCAAAGTAGTCTTACCATGGTCAACGTGTCCAATTGTACCAATGTTAACGTGCGCTTTCGAACGGTCGAATTGTTCTTTTGCCATAACTTCTTAAATATTTTTAATTAATTAATAATTTTTATTTCCAACTTTCGCAACAGAGCCGATGACGGGACTTGAACCCGTGACCTCTTCCTTACCAAGGAAGTGCTCTACCGCTGAGCTACATTGGCGAATAGAGCGGAAGACGGGGTTCGAACCCGCGACCCTCAGCTTGGAAGGCTGATGCTCTACCAACTGAGCTACTTCCGCGAAATTCATCAAGTTGTGGGCGAAGATGGATTCGAACCACCGAAGGCATAAGCCAGCAGATTTACAGTCTGCCCCATTTGGCCACTCTGGTATTCGCCCTACACAACTGTTATTTTAAAGATCTCTTTTTCTTTGAGCCTCTTGTCGGATTCGAACCAACGACCCCGAGATTACAAATCACGTGCTCTGGCCAACTGAGCTAAAGAGGCAGTCATATTTTACGCCGTTTCATTGTGCGTAACTTTGAAACGGCGTGCAAATGTAGGCATTTTTTTTTATCCTACAAATTTTTTGAACTATTTTTTTAATTCATTCGCTTTTTCTTTTGCTTTTTTTATAGATCGTATCATTGCATCCATAGAATTATCAAAAGCTTCCTCGAATGAATCTGCTGTTTTATTTACAACTAATTCACTTCCGGGCATCAACACCTTCAACATCACTTTTTTATTATCAGACGTCTCTGGTTTAACAACTTCCAACACTACATCAACCGCCGTAATCTTGTCTGAATATTGCTCCAACTTGGCGATCTTCTTATTGATAAACTCTTCTAACTTCACTGTTGCATCAAAATGCACTGTCTGAACTGTCACCTTCATAATCTGTCCCTCCTAAATTTAAAGTTTTTTATCCGCCCTTGGATGGGCTCGTTTATAAATCTCTCGTAACTGCTCAAAGGTCGTATGTGTATATACTTCCGTCGCAGCTAAATTTGCATGTCCTAATAACTCCTTAACCGCGTTCAACTCTGCCCCATTATTCAACATCAATGTCGCAAAGGTATGTCGCAACACGTGCGGACTTCTTTTGGTTAATGAACTTACTTCCGACAAATACTTATTTACTAATCGATAAACCAACATCGGATAAAGCGGCTTTCCATCTTTTCTTATAAAGAATGTATCTACTTTTCCTAGTTGCAACTTCTCTCGGGCTTTCAAATAATTCAAAAAAGAATCTTTCATCTTGACACCAAAAGGTATCAACCTTCGTTTTCGTCCTTTACCTAGGACAGAGACATAACATCCTGACACATCCACATCAGAGTCTTTTATCCCTATCAACTCGGACTCTCGAATTCCTAATGTATAGAAAGCCTCAATTATCGTCGCATCTCGAACTCCTTCAAAATCATCCGCAAAATACTCTTCTCGAAGTGTTAACAATGTCTCGACTTCCGACTCTTTCAAAAATTTCGGCAACCTAGCCTCTCGTTTCAACGAAACTACTTGTTGCATCGGATTATCTTTTACAACTCCTTTCTGTTTCAAATACCGAAAAAAGGATTTCAAGACAGATAATTTACGGTTTACTGATGAAGATGTCCTATTCTCATCATCTTTCAAAAAGAGGATCCATTCTCTAACCGACATAAAATCTATCGACTCAAGCTTAATCTCTTTTAAGCCTTGACGTTTTTCTAAAAAATCGAAAAACTGCAGCAAATCCGTTTTATACGAAATAATAGTATGAGAGGAAAAACCTTTTTCATACTCTATATACTGCAAATATTTTTCAATTAACGAAAATGTCATCGTCTTAAGTATAGAGACGAATATAGGAATTATTTTTTATTTAACAATACGATTCCCCAAAAAAATGCAGTTAAGAAATGATTTTTATATTTTTTAAGGATATTGGCTACGTTAAATTCTCTACCAACAAAAAAAGAGGATACGTTTTACACGTATCCTCCTATCTTATAAAACAGATCTAATTATTCTTCTGATCTCTTAAGTTGTTGTACGTAGATTGCATGAATCTTTTGTTGACGCTTAACAACTGAAGGTTTTTCAAATTGTTGTCTGTTACGTAATTCTTTAATTACACCTGTTTTTTCAAACTTTCTTTTAAATTTTTTCAAGGCTTTTTCAATATTTTCGCCTTCTTTTACCGGTACTACGATCATAATTTTTTTCTATTTTATTTTTTATTTTTATTTTCTTTTAAAAGCGACTGCAAAAATAGACAATATTTTTTGATTCGCAAAAAGTTTTTTCATATCTTTTTTATAAAATTCTACAAATTAACATTTTTGTAGAGTCAACTAGCAAGTGCGAAATTAAATAAAATGTTTAAAGAACTCATCTTTAGGGGCAGAAAAATTCAATTTTTCTCTAGGTCTTAAATTAATCTTTTTCTGTACCTTCTTGATAAAGCCATCAGAGAAGTCATTGAAATTAGATTTTTTCGGTATGTATTACTTGATAAGTTTGTTCAAATAAAATATAAAGACTAAATCGTTGGCGGAAATTCTTATAATTCCAAGTTATTTTTTGAAAGGGTTACCTCTATTTTAGAAAAAAGTTCATTAGCTTCTCTTTTTGTAAGTCACTATCGCCAAGACATTAAAAAAGAGAGCGAAAAGAAGCAAGGCAAAGTATGAACTCTGCAAATCAATAAAACCGGCCCCTTTTAAATAGACAGCACGCAGGATATCCACGAAATAACGAGGAGGAAGAAACAATGTGATATTTTGCGCCCAAAGAGGCATAGAATCAACCGGAGTAAGCAAACCGCTAAGCAACATAAAATTCATGATAAAAAAGAACATTACAAACATGGTTTGTTGCATTGTCTCAGACAAGTTTGCGATAGTAAGGCTAAAACCAGAGATAACCAAAATAAATAGAGCAGCCCCTAAATAGATGAGTCCGACATTTCCAACGGGAGATAATCCATAAACAAGTTTGGCCACAATCATCGCAATAGTAAGGACAAACATTCCGATTATCCAATACGGGATAAGTTTTGAGAGCGTAAAAACCAATCGAGAGACAGGAGTTACATTAATCTGCTCAATTGTACCCTTCTCCTTTTCTCCAACAATACTAAGAGCAGGAAGGAATCCGCATATCAAGATAAAGAGGATAATCATCAATGCAGGAATCATATAATGTCTGTAGTTGAGAGTTGGATTAAAGCGATTTTCGATGGATATTAGTTCCGACACATTGGTTCTACCTGCCTCTTCTGTCAGTTCCGACAAGGAGAAAGCAATCGTCTGCACAACATATTGCATACCCAATGCCCCTTTTGTAGCATTAACAGCATTTGCTGTTATACCAATTTTCATAGGGGAATCCAACATCAGAGATTGTTCAAACCGATTTGGCACTTGCACAATTACATCCACCTCTCCCCTTTCTAAGGCAAACATCGCCTCTGGATATTCAGTTGTAGCGATAGATAAACAGAGATAGTCTGAAGCATTGATATGAGAAGCGATACGAGCAGAGGTGGAAGATTGATCCTGATCGACCATAGCCACATTAACATTACGCACATCCATGGTCATGATAAGCGGCATAAGGAGCATTACCATAATCGGGAATACAATTATCAGTTTCGGAAGGAAAGAATTTCGCCGAATTTGCAAAAACTCTTTTTGAAGTAAAACAATAAAAGCTCTCATACTATTATTCCAGTTTATCGTTAAACTTTTTGAGCGATACGACAATCAACATAAGAGTCATACCCGCCAATATCAAACAATTTTTCCACACGTCAAGGAGCGACAGTCCTTGGATCATCATTTTACGAATAGCATCTATGTACCAACGTGCAGGGACGATATTTGAGACTACCTGAAAGAAAGTTGGCAAATTTTCAATCGGGAACAACATTCCGGACAACATCAAAATAGGCATCATCATCACCATGGCAGAAATAAGTAGAGCTGCTACCTGCGTTTCTGCAATCGTAGAGATAAGCAGTCCTAAAGAGAGGGATAGCACCAAATATAGCAGTGAGAGGAGAAAAATACCCCCAACTCCACCAGACATAGGCACATCAAGCAAATAACGCGCCAACAAGAGGATCAATATCAAGACAATGCAAGATATCAAAAAGTAGGGAATCATTTTAGCAAAAACGATTTTAAAGGGTCTGACAGGCGAGACCAACAAGACCTCCATTGTCCCAACCTCTTTTTCTCTGACAATAGAGACTGAAGTCATCATTGCACACACCAAAATAAAGACAAGTCCCATAATTCCAGGTACAAAATTGTAGGCCGATTTCATTTGCGGATTAAACAACAACCTTGTCTCAAACAACATTTGTTGCGAAGCCTTATCTAACAAAACATTTTGCAAATAGAGTGTAGCAGAGCCGGCCGTATTTACATTGGAGGCATCAACAATGATTTGAATGATAGGTTTCACCGGAATTCCATTCAAGGAATGCGCCAGATATTGATCAAAATCTTTATCGAAGACAACCACTGCCCCCACTTTACCGGAACGCAAATATTTATCTATCTCCGAATTGTCGATATAGCCAATGAAAGAAAAATAGTTATTGCGAGCCATCTTATCGACAGCCTCCTCTACTCCATCGGTTCTATTAGGCGCCACCACAGCAACATTAACGTTGTTTACTTCGGTTGAAATAGCAAATCCAAATAAAACCATTAACAAAATGGGAATACACATAACAATAAGCATTGTTCTCGTATCCCTTATAATATGTAATGACTCCTTCTTAACGAAGGCAAAAAAATTACTAAATCCCATACTAATCGCACCGTTTTGCACCACGAGCTATGACCCGAAAGACTTCGTCCATAGATTCTGCGGCAAATTCTCTTTTTAAATTCCGAGGTGTATCAAGAGCTCTCACCTCGCCATCAACCATTATCGATACACGCGAACAATACTCAGCCTCGTCCATATAATGAGTGGTAACAAAAATCGTAGTTCCCTTTTCAGCCGTCTCGTAGATTAACTCCCAAAATTGACGTCTTGTCAAAGGATCTACACCACCGGTGGGTTCATCCAGAAAAACCACCTTAGGCTCATGAATATTGGCGATAGCAAACGAAAGTTTTTGTTTCCACCCAAGAGGCAAAGCCCCCACAAGCGTATTACGTTCAGAAGAGAAATTCAACCGTTCTAAAAGTTGGCAGGAACGCTGTTCCGTCTGTGCTTTAGACAAGTTATATATTCCAGCAAAAAGTTGAATATTCTCTCCAACCGTTAGGTCATTATAGAGCGAAAAACGCTGACTCATATACCCAATATGTTGCTTTATCTGCTCCCCCTCTTTCATCACATCAAAGCCTGCCACGCTCCCACTTCCTGAGGTAGGAAAACTCAATCCACACAACATACGCATTGCAGTGGTTTTTCCGGCACCATTTGCGCCCAAGAATCCAAATATCTCTCCCCGCAACACATCAAACGATATATTATTAACCGCTGTAAAGTTGCCAAAGCACTTTGTTAGATTTCTGACTGATATAACAACCTCATTCATCGTTTCATTAATTTAATAAAGAGATCCTCAATGGTAGGATGAGCCTCACACATTACAAAATCGTCGCAACGATTCATTTGCCGAGCAAACTTCTCTGCGTCAAAAGCATCAGTCACTACCAAATGATGAAATTCACCAAAAGGATAACACTCCGTTACGCCCTCGAATCTGCGAGCCACTTCGAGCAAAGCATACATATTTTTGGCACGAATAGCCCAAAGAGGCGATTGAAATGAAGCCACCAATTGATGCGGAGAATCTAACCCCAGCAGACGCCCCTCATTGCACAATGCAATACGATCGCAAAGGGAAGCTTCATCCATATAGGGTGTAGAGACCAAAATGGTGATTCCTCGCTGTTTTAAATCCGCCAACATAGACCAAAACTCGCTACGAGAGACCGCATCGACACCGGTTGTAGGTTCGTCCAAAAACAAAACTTTAGGACGATGTATCAAAGCACATGAAAGAGCCAATTTCTGCTTCATACCACCCGATAATTTACCGGCACGACGATTTTTGAAGGGTTCAATCTGCTTATAAATAGGCTCTACCAACTCGTATGAATCCCTGACAGAGACACCAAAAAGAGCGGCAAAGAAATTCAAATTCTCTTCTACCGTCAAATCTTGATAAAGAGAAAAAGTTCCCGGCATATATCCCACGCATGAGCGAATAGCAAGATAATCATCAACGACATCCCAACCAGCCACCTTGGCACTACCAGAATCGGGCGTCAGTAAAGTTGTCAGCAACCTAAACAAAGTCGTTTTCCCGGCTCCATCCGGACCAATCAGTCCGAATAGTTCTCCATTACGCACCGAAAACGAGACGTTGTCAAGAGCCTTAACCTTGCCATAACTCTTTGATAAATTATCTATTACTATAGCCTCCATACTACAATTTTACTTCGCCGGAAAGACCGATTTTTAACCGTCCGTCATTCTGAACCTTAATTTTTACAGCATAAACCAAATTGGCACGAGAATCTTGCGTCTGTATTGTCTTCGGTGTAAATTCGCTCTCGTCCGAGATCCACGAGATTTCACCCTTATAATCAAACCGAGCCTCGCCTCCAAAATTAGCAACTACTGTCACGGTATCCCCTAACTTAAGATTAGCCAACTGAGCGGAAGTAAAATAGGCACGCAGAAAAATATTATTAAGGTCTGCCACTTTCATCAGTGGTTTACCAACAGCCGCCAATTCACCCGCCTCCATATACTTCACCAACACAACACCATTGATTGGAGATGCGATACGGCATTTAGCCAAGCGATCGTCCAATATCTCTATTTGAGCCTCCAAAGCAGAGACATTGCTATTGATGGATGAGGTATTCTTGTCTAACGAAGAGAGCGTAGCAGACAACTGACTCTCTAACACCCTGATTTTCGCCTGCAAATCATCTTTCTGTTTAGGCGTTGCAGCCCCGTCACGAAGCATATTTTCAACTCTCTGCAACTCTACGTTCTGAGTAGCGATCTGCTCCTTCAAAGAAGCCACCTGTTTTTCTACATCCGGACGAGACTTCAACAAAGCCGACTGCTGTGCCAGAAGTTGTTTACGTTGAAGAAAGATAGGGAGCGTATCTATCACCCCCACCATCTCTCCGGCGGAGACACTCGCACCCTCTTCCACCTCAAAATTAAGAATGCGTCCTGTAGCCTCAGAAGAAACAACAATCTCTGTGGCATCAAATGTTCCTTGCGCATCAAACGTTTTCTCTTCGCCACACGATAGCACAAAAAACGGAATAAAAAGATAGAAAATTCGTTTCATAAATCTATTGATTTAATATTGTTTTAAGCTTATAAACAGCCTGTAATAATTCAATTTCATGCGTTGATTTATTCAACATTGCCTCAGTCTCTTTTGAAATAGTTTTCAACAAATCGGTGGCATCAATGACCCCATTGGCCAATTTAGACTCCTCTGCCAAACGAACCGAACGACGTAATTCAACAATACGATTATCATCCTCCAAAGCCTTTTGCAAACGCATCACTTCACCATCTTGCTGTACAATCTGCAAGTGTGAATTAAAAAGGAAAACCTCCTCTTGAAGTGCAATTTTCTGTTTTGCAATTTCCAACGTCTCAAAATTGTTTTGTTTCAGGTAAAACGCTCCGATATTCCAATTCATTCTTATGCCGACAATAGCATTAAAGGTCCAATCATTAGAGATCATACTCTTAAACATATCCAATCCGGGATAACCATAATAACCTTGAGCAAAGGCATAGAAACAAGGGACAACAGATGAGTTGAGAGCCTTTTGCTGAGCCTCCAGCCTCCGCTTTTGAGCGGCAAACATCGACAATTCCGGACGCTCTACATTACGAGCAGCAATCTCAGGCATCTGAGGACGCTCCAAGGTATCAGCAAGCAACGACTTGCCGATAAACAACTCCAACATCGTGCGATAATTCATTCGCATCGCAGTCACTTGCCCCAAAGTCTGCTTTGCACACAACAACTCAGCCTCAACAAGATCAACATCAGCATGCCGTACCACTCCATTTTTGTAATAGGTGCGCATTCTGTTTAGATTGCTCTCCAACACCTCTATCAACGTTTTTGTTTGCGAAACACGCTCATCAAGGAGAAGAATACTGAAAAAAAGGTTATCCACTCGAGACTGCAAATCATAGAGAGCAACATCAGCTTGACTCCTCTGTTCAGTTGCATCA
>JAEIGA010002769.1_pt1 | contig 27749 bp, 29 predicted proteins | sample 9270691 | NCBI WGS metagenome assembly JAEIGA01 (sample SAMN17057246, study PRJNA624740) | gut metagenome | biome: biome; isolation source: fecal sample | host: Bos grunniens | place: China: Xizang | collected 2019 | reverse complement strand
CCCTTCGGCACTCACACTGTCGAGGCTGGCGAGGACAACATCGTTGTCGACGGCAAGAAGATCACCATCTACGCTAAGGCTAATGCTGCTGAGCTGCCCTGGGGCGAGCTGGGTGTCGACGTTGTTCTGGAGTGCACCGGTTTCTACTGCTCCAAGGCAAAGTCCCAGGCTCACATCGATGCCGGTGCCAAGAAGGTTGTTATTTCCGCTCCTGCCGGTAATGATTTACCCACCATCGTATACGGCGTCAACCACGAGACTCTGACCGCTGATGATGCTATTGTTTCTGCTGCTTCCTGCACCACCAACTGCCTGGCTCCCATGGCTAAGGCTCTGAATGACCTGGCTCCCATCCAGTCCGGCATCATGACCACCGTGCATGCTTACACCGGCGACCAGATGGTCCTGGACGGTCCTCACCGCAAGGGTAATCTGCGTCGTGCCCGTGCTGCTGCATGCAATATCGTTCCCAACTCCACCGGCGCTGCCAAGGCGATTGGTCTGGTAATTCCCGAGCTGAACGGTAAGCTGATTGGCTCTGCACAGCGTGTGCCTGTTTGCACCGGTTCTACCACCATTCTGGTGGCTGTCGTTAAGGGCGAAGTCACCGTCGATGAAATCAACGCCAAGATGAAGTCCGTCGCTGATGCTTCCTACGGCTACAACGAGGATGAAATCGTCTCCGGCGATACCATCGGCATGACCTACGGCTCCCTGTTCGATGCTACCCAGACCATGGTCAGCAAGCTGCCCGACGGCAACACCCAGGTCCAGGTTGTTGCGTGGTATGACAACGAAAACAGCTACACCAGCCAGATGGTACGTACCATCAAGCACCTGGCTCAGCTGTAATCTCATACGCCTCCGCAGAAGAACCAAGCGTTTGCTTGGTTCTTTTTGCTTCAGGGGTATTGACAAAAACACGTAAATATAGTATAATATCCCTGTAATAGGACCAAAAGGAGGTCAATCGCATGAATGATTGGAAAAATACAATCTATGACGTAGCAATTATCGGCGGCGGTATGAGCGGCTTGTTCGCTGCATACCAGCTGCGTAAAAATAACCCCAATATGAGCATCATTATCTTGGATAAGGGAGAAGCGCTGGACAAACGCAAGTGTCCCGCGGTAAACGGCAAGTCCTGCGTACATTGCAAGACTTGTGCCATTACCTCTGGTGTAGCCGGCTCTGGCGCATTTTCTGACGCCAAGTTTAATATCGGTACCGCATACGGCGGCACCCTCGGCGAAGAGCTTGGTGAACTCGCCGCCATGAAGTACATCAATCAGGTGGATGAGATTCTGAGAAGTTTCTCCGAGAATTATCCTGAGATGTACGAGTCCAATGAGGAGCTCAAGCTGCGCTGCCTGCAGAACAACCTGCGACTCTTGGATATGAATGTACGCCATCTGGGTACCGACCGTAATGTCATCACCATGGGTAACCTGGTGCAGTGGCTGGAAGATAACAACGTGACCATCGTCTCGAAGGCGGATTGCCACGGCTTGTACCAGATTCCCGGGCAGCCGTTTACGTTCCGCGTACTACATAATAACGTTGATTTTAACATGTATGCACATAAGGTGATTGTGGCTACCGGTAGAGGTGGTGCTGATTTTGTAAAGGCGCTCTGCGATGAGTTTAAGGTGGAAGTTACCGCCAACGCCGTTGACATCGGCGTGCGTGTCGAAATGCCTGATAGCATTTGGCGTGAGTTCTCCTCGCAGATTTACGAGCCCAAGATTGTGTACAAGACCGACACTTTCGAGGATAAGTGCAGAATGTTCTGCTTTAACCAGGGCGGCATCGTGTCTGCGGAGAATAACCGCGGTATTATCACCGCAAATGGTCACTCTTTCGCGGACCCCGCAAAGAAGACCGAGAATTGCAACTTCGCAATTCTGTCCAGCATCCACTTTACCGAGCCTTTCAACCAGCCCACTGAGTACGCTGAAAATATTGCCCGCATGGCAAATATGATTGGCAACGGTAATGTCATTGTGCAGCGCTTCGGCGATTTGATTCGCGGAAGACGCACCAACGAACATCGGCTGGCACAGAATACCGTTCGCCCCACACTGAAGGCAACGGCTGGTGACGTGTCTTTGGTTTTGCCTCACAGAATCTTGACCAACATCATCGAAACCATCTACGCGTTGGATAAAGTGGCTCCCGGCACAGCCAATGACGACACCCTGCTGTACGGCTGTGAAAGTAAGTATTACTCTTTGAAGCCCAAGCATAACGAAAGCTTTGAGGTCGTGCCCGGTTTGTACCTGGCCGGCGATGGTAGCGGCATTTGCCGCGGCTTGTCTCAGTCTGGTGCAATGGGTCTGTATATCGCAGACAAAATCTGCGGGAGGTAACATATGAGTCGTAAATTCAAAATCGAGCCGGATTGGTACGGCGAAGAGATTAAAATGTACAAAAAGAAGACCATCACGCTCGAAGATGGCGTGACGGTCCTCGTAGGCTGTAACGGCATTGGTAAAACAACGCTGTTGGAGCAGCTGAAACAGCGCCTCACGAAGGCAAAGATTCCTGTGCTGTCGTTTGACAATTTGCATGAGGGTGGTAGTAAGTCCATGTCGTCCGCTGCATTTAACGGTGACTGGGCGTTTGCCGCCACAGCCATGGCCTCTTCCGAAGGTGAGAATATTGTCATGAACGTTGGTCAACTGGCAAGTATCCTGCGGCACTTCATTGAAACCGGCGAAGTTTGCAAGCATGGTGACCGTATTCAGCGTGCATTTGCACGAGCTGTATGGGGAGAGAAGCATGAAATGCCTGAAAGTAAGGAGCGCTGGATTCTGCTGGATGCCATTGACTCCGGACTGAGTGTCGATAACGTAATCGACATCAAGGAGCAGCTCTTTAAGACCATCCTGGAGCATAAGGGTGATAAGGAAGTTTACATCGTTATTACCGCCAATGCCTACGAGATGGCAAGAGGGGAGCAGTGCTTTGACGTATACCACGGCAAGTATGTCAAGCTGAAGACCTACGAAGCATATCGCAAGCTGATTCTCAAAACCAGGGAAATCAAGAATCAGCGTTATGCCAAGGAGGATGCCGATGAAGACGCATAACTTTGACGACTCCAATACTGTAGGCAAGTGGGGCGAAAGCGTACTGCGAGCATTTCTGGAAGCGGACCCCACATTGCGCCGCTATCAGGACGTGTCTGACGTTGAATCCTACAGAAAAATGGACATCGACGCCATTCTACACTTCCAGGACGGTCCTCGACGTAAAATCGAGATGAAGACCGATACATATACCACCGGAAATATCTTCTACGAAACCGAAAGCTGTGTTGAGTATAATACACCCGGCTGCATGGATAAGACCAAAGCCGAGTACCTGTATTATTATTTTCCTGGATACGATAAGGTGTATATCCTGCGAATGGACAAATATCGCATTTGGTTCAAGTTACATAAGCACATGTTTAAGTATCATACCTTCGGTAATGAGAAAAAGTCCGGCGATACCCATTCCGGTGGCTATGCTATCCCTATGAAGTACCTGGAAGAACATTTTTCAGAGAAGTACTGGCAGGTATGCCGTGTACCTCGCAAGTTCAAGAAAATGTTCGAAGCTCCGGAAAAAATCCGACATCTCGTTGCATAACACATCACCTGCCTTTCGAGGCAGGTGATTTTCGTATGTCATAATTAAATTGGAGAAATTTGCGAATACCATTTTGCCGGCGTTGGCAATATGGTTCAAGAAAGGGTTTAACATGAAAGACGTTTACATTACTTACGACCGCTACGAGCACGACGAATGGTATCAGGTATATCATTTGGGTATCAATTACAACAAGGCAATCCAGGACTTCCGTGAAATATCTTTGCCGAGCTTTATCAACTATGGACCTGACGATTGTCACTCTTTCCAGCTGCAACGCGTTGTGATGAGCGATTATAAATATCGCAAATTGCGTGCATTGGTAAAAGCTGCTGATGGGGAAGAGGAATTGCGCGAGTTCCTGATGGAAATCTATGACGGCGATAAATACGAAGTCGAAACGATTTTCTTCACGGATGGTTGTAGCGATGCATGGGATGTAGTTCGCTTGTATTGCGAAGAGAACGGACTTGATTATGAAAATCCTGATGAGCAAGAAGAAGCGCGTGAAGCACTGGAAGATGAGGATACATGGAATGAATATATCGCGCTATACGTGAATTCAAATTATTAAGGAAGTGAGATTGTGAGTACTGACATACAATTCGGTACCGGCGGCTGGAGAGCAGTCATCGGTGAAGACTTTACGCGTGATAATGTGCGTAGAGTCGCAGCCGGTATTGCGCGACTTATACACGAGCAAAAGAAGGCGGATATGCCGGTAATGATTGGATATGACCGTCGTTTCTTATCCAGTAACGCTGCGACTTGGGTTGCAGAGGTTTTGGCAGCATATGATATCAACGTAATGTTGATGAAACGCTCGGCACCTACGCCGCTTGTAATGCATACGGTTAAAGACCAAAAGTTGCATTACGGTATCGAAATTACTGCGTCCCACAATCCCTCCAATTATAACGGCATCAAATTAATTATTGACGAAGGTAGAGACGCCGATGTCAATACCACAGCAATGCTGGAAGAATTCATTGCACAATACAATGACTTCAAATATATCGACTTGCCTGAGGCAATTAAGCAAGGAAAGGTGGAATATCCCAAGAACCCGTTCAATGCATATATTGACGACATCATCGAACAGCTTGATGTCGAATCTTTACGTAATAGGGGATTGAGGGTGCTGTTTGACACCATGCATGGCTCGGGTACTTATCCATTATTAACGATTTTTTATACAACCAGATGCACAATTGATACACTTAACATGAATAAAGATGCATATTTTGGCGGACAAATGCCGGCACCTACGGAGTCCACCTTGAAAAAGCTGAAAAATGAGGTCGTCAAAGGCAAGTACGATTTAGGTATTGCGTTGGACGGTGACGGCGACAGACTTGGCATTATCGACAACAACGGTCGATACATTACCGCCAACGAAATACTGTGCATGTTGTATTATTACTTAGTAAAATACCAGGGTTGGAAAGGACCGGTTGTCCGGAATTTAGCGACCACGCACATGCTTGACCGGATAGCTGAAAGCTTCGGTGAAAAATGCTATGAGGTACCTATTGGCTTTAAGCATATCTCCGCCAAGATTGATGAGGTGGACGCAGTGCTTGGCGGCGAATCTTCAGGTGGCCTAACTGTCCGCGGACACATTCACGGCAAAGACTCTGTTTATGCGGCGGCGTTGTTTGCCGAAATGATTAGCGTCATCAATAAAACACCCTCCGAAATCATAGATGAATTGGAACAGCAATTCGGCAAGTTTGTCATGGTAGAAGATAACCTGCAATTTGCGCCAGAACGTAAATCAGAAATTACACAAACCCTCATGGTAGATAAGAAATTACCTGATTTTAACGAAAAAGTAGTACGCGTCAATTATGAGGATGGATGTAAAGTGTATTTTGAGAACGGCGATTTCGTGATTTGCCGCTTTTCTGGTACTGAGCCACTCTTGCGTATCTTTGCGGAAAGCAACTGCAAAGAAACTGCCAAGAAATACATTAAACAGTTTAAGAATTTTCTTAAAATGTAATTTACATATTGCATTCGATATGTAAATATGGTATAATACACGCATGCCACGGCAGTATGCTATCGCGCACGAAAGTGTGAGGAAAGTCCGGGCGCCATAGGGAAGCATAACGGATAACGTCCGCCGAGGGAAACCTCAGGAAAAGTGCAACAGAAAAGAACCGCCGGTTCGCCGGTAAGGATGAAAACGTGAGGTAAGAGCTCACGCGGCTCATGGTAACATGAGTATTACGGTGTAAACTCTATGTGGCGCAACTCCCGACTGAACGAAAAAGACCGTCCCGGTCAATGTTCGAGGCGGAGGCTACAAGGCTTACAGTAATGTAAGTCGCAGATAGATGATAGCACACGACAGAACCCGGCTTACAGCTGCCGTAAGGCATAACAACCACGCATTACAGAAAGGATAATCCGCGTGAACATTACTCGACTATTATCGCCATTTGAGCAGTTTCTGCTATTTCTACAGGCGGAAATGGAAGAGCCTCAGTCTTGGGGCAGATTCCATTTATTAACACTTGGACTCATGTGCTGTGCCATTGCGGTATTATACACCCGCAGAAAACAGCACTGTGAAACACAGCTTAAATTCGTACTTGGCATGTACAGTATGGTAGCATTGACCACAGAGCTGTTGAAGCAGTTGAGTTGGACCTTCAATTACAACCTCGCCACACAGGTTGTATTATGGGATTACGAATGGTATTCGTTCCCGTACCAGCTGTGTTCAACTCCGATGTATGTATGTTTGGCATGCTTCCTTATGAAGAAATGTCGCCTACGAGATTCATTGTTGTCATATGTTGCGTACATAACGATTCTCGGCAGTATTGCGACCATCTTTATGCCAGATAGCTGCTTTGTACACGACATCCTGGTAAATATTCACACAACGCATTTGCATTATGGTAGTTTTGTCGTGTCAGTATATCTACTAATGTCCGGCGAAGTAAAACTGGAGCGTGAAGCGCTACTCCGCGGCATCTTCGTGTTCCTGGCGATGGTCACTTCTGCTTTTGCCCTGAATGAACTCGTATACTGGTCGGGAATTCTGGAAGGGGAGACATTCAACATGTTTTACATCTCCCGTCACTTCATTTCAGAATTGCCTGTGTTCTGCGATATTCAGCAAGCGGTACCGTATCCCATCTTCGTTGCTGCATATATTGTAGCACTCAGTCTCGGCGGATTAATTATCTACGAGATTGCCCGCGGCATTCAGTATGTGTACGGCAAAATCGAGTCGCGAACTCGCAGCCACAGATTACCCCTACATATGTAAGATGAGACCCCGCCATCCTGGCGGGGTCTTTTGTGATTATCAATAGACAGTATGATACCGCTTATGCACGATAGATAGATATAAGTCATTATTATATTAAGAAATTAGCGTTTTGGAGGTCAAGATATGCTTAAAAAGGCGAAGTATGTAACCAAAAAAATGGCGTGCCCGCATTGTGGCACTACGCAAAAAGTCAAGCTACTATCAAGTACACAGGAATATTATCTTGATGGCACTCCCAAGGTTTCCATGCAAGATTACGTGCAACAATTTCCTGTATGCAGTAAATGCCAAAATGTATATTATATAACTGACGATTTGTATCACCCAATTCATGCCGGTACCACTACAGCGTTATACCCAGAAGAAAAGCAAGACATGAATAAGATTTGCGAGCGAATTGCTGCATGCATTCCAGATGCTGTGCCATGTGCTACTCTAATACTTGCACATTACGAACATGAATGCGGCAATGATGATGCTGCAAATGCAGCATTGCGCGATTCAATAACTTTGCTGGAAAATCAGGGTGTCGAGTATCTTACAAAATTACCGGACAGCGACCACATGTGGAAAATGCCCTCTCAATATGCTGTTATTGATGCGTACCGTCGTCTCGGTGATTTTGAAATGGCGAACACAATGTTGACACAATATCGCACAATCCTGCAAAATAGAATCAATAGTCCGAAACGCATGCCACATGCAGCAGACCATTTGAGATTTTTTGAACTTGAGGAGTCTCTAATTCAAGCCAAATGCTCCGAATGGCGTTAAGATGAGGTGATAGTATGTCAAGAATAGATGATTCTTGTTTAGTTCGACTTGATAATTTTGCCGAACTCATACTAAACCATCCTGCACCCACACGACTTGCCAATGAATTACATCCAAATGTTGTTGAGGTTCTGCGTAAAGAATTGACGGGTCTAATGGAAGAATTGTTTCAATCCGATTTCAGCAATCTCGACAAGGATGATATGCCGAAATTGCAATTTCCAGGCGCGCGAAAGGATATTTCGTTTTACGACGGACTCACAGACACAATACATATCCCGCAAGATATGTCTTTACCAGTGGTAAACCTTGCGCGTATGGTGGCTCATGAAACTGAGCACGCAAGGCAGTTTTGTCCTGAATTATATACCAGCGAGGAAAATAAAATGATTGCGCTCGGGTTGGCATTATACCCGGAACAAAAACGCAATCAAGATACGCCCAAAACATTATATTTGTATAATTATATAGAGTTACGAGCCAGAACAGCAGAATTTCATGCACTCTTAAACATGTATTACACTCGTCAAGATTCGCAAGATGCACCGATGACTCCAAGAGAAAAACAAGAATATCAAAAAGTATTGTCTGCTGTGCGTGATTCGGCAAGAATGCAACTCAGTCCTATACGTTTAGAGCTTGCAATTGCCCAAATGTTAATGAAAATGCATACCCAACAATTTGATGCAGATGAAGCTGAAATGACACAACAAGAAGCAATCCGCTTCTTTGCATCCACTGGAAAAAGTATGATGCATGACGCTTTCAATGAGTTCCGTCAAGTATACAAAGAGCTGGACTCATTGGTAAAACAGTTGCAGCATACTCCACAACACACCGTTGTAACTGAGTGTGAAGTGCCAACGGAATGTGCGTCAACAAAACGTGCAGAGATTATCACGCAATGTGCCGAACAGTCCATAGCAATGATATATCCCAATGAGATATCTGCATTGCCAACACAAGGAATGCGAATTTATGGCGATGATAATATGCAAAAATTCTTACGCACGAATACTAAGTCGAACTTATGCGTTGTCATCCCAAAACACCCAGTAGGTCCTACACCAATATACTTTGTTTTCGAGCAAAAAGAGTGTTCGGTCGATACTAATCACAATGATAATGCCATTGTCAATGCACGAGAAATAGAACAGGAGGATAGAGATGAAGAGGAAATTATCGAATAAAACCCCAGAATACATGCCGCCACCAGCAGAGCTTGATTTAAATAGCGGCATCGTGAATATGCGCGGTTTGGATGTCGACGCATGGACCACGGAGCAGGCTTTGTTAACGTCTTTAAATCCTAATATCTCGCTGGCGGTTGTCGGCGCACAAACCGCATACCGCGTCAATAACGCCAACTGCCGCCTCGGCGAATACATATTCAAAGAGGCATTGATTACAATGTCCAATCGTGCTGATATCGGTTATAGGTGGTTTTCAAATTACGTTGTGCACGACATCATGTTATATGCATCTGTTGAGCCACAAGAAGTGAACAGCAGAAAAACCGCATACAATGTAGATTTACCCGGGGAGGAAAATGGCCCCACACCGACTTTACCCGAATTGGTTGCAAAGCAGTTTAATGCAACCCAAGTCATCGCAGCAAGACCATCATCTTATATTGGTAAAACCGGTTTTGTTGTGATTACAGCGTTTGCCGGCTCTGCAAACGAGCCCTCTAAACTGAGAATTACATTCAATAACCAGATGTTCGCATCGATGCGATTCATCGAAAATGACATGTTACCGATTATTACGCCTAAATCCGGTGCAATTCGCCTAAATGGAGCAGTATTCCAGGCGAATGAAGGAAAAGAAGCTATTGGCAAGATTCCGGTCGCATGTACAGAATTCGATGGCATGCTGGTTATGCCAGACGTGTCGTATTTTGACACGAAAGCAATCGTTATGTTCCAGCTGGATGGTAATAAAATATCTCGCGTGAAAATTACTACCGAGATGACTCCGGACGAGCTGAATACATGGCGCCTGCGCAATTTCGGTGAGAGCTTGGAAATGGCGAGCAATTCGGCGAAGTATCGACTGGATACCACTGACGGCATCACAGCGCGCGTGCGTTTCAACCAGTCTGATATTTATTACGACTTTGAGAAAACAGAGCGAGCTTAAGTGCCAAAGTATCCCAAAGTATCACAGTCGGGGGTCGAAGACGAGACGTGATACGTTTGTCGAAGCTCCAAAGTATCAATCCAAAGTGTCAAAATGACACTTTGGGACCAAGCAATGTGCAAAATTTGCACATTGCAAACCCGCTAAAGGTGCAACTAATGCACTCAGAAAACCCTTCTGAGGTGCAAACAATACCAGCTGCACCCAAAGCAAATGCATAAATATTCGTTCAATATACAGTATTCGCTGAAAAAATGTGAGAAATATACAAAAACTTACTGGAATTTTGTGATTTGCGTATATGTATACAAACCATTGACAATTAAGGGGGGATTATGGTATAATGAAGCGTGCTTTAAGCATCGTTCTGGTTGTATTGACCTTGTTTGCTTTGGTGGGCTGCTCTGCAGCTAACACCTACATGTCTTGGACTTACAAAGTCGAGACTGGTGACAACGTTAAAATCAAGCTGAATACCACCGATGGATACAAAATTTCTGCTGAGCTGCCTTTCTCAATTAGCAAAGACGGTACAGTAATTTCACAGGGCACATTTATCAAGGGTGAGTACTGTGAAGATTACCGCCAAGCTGCACAAACCCAGGAAGGCTCCAAAATGTTGGAAGAGGGAAACATCGGCGACCACAAATACTTTGCATGGTCTTTTAACGATGAAGAATGGAATTACTGTATTGAGTTAGCTGGCGGAAAGACTGGTATTCTCATCGGTAATGAAACTTCACAAGCTTCTGCCCAGGAAGTATTCAACAGACTGAAAATCACAATCGAGAATTAAAAACCTTGGACATCAGAGGATGTGTCAGCCCGTAAATCGGAGAGGTTTTACTGGCGGACACACCCTCTTTGTCATATATTAAACCGCGCTTTGCGCAAAGGAGATTACATAATATCATGAACACAAAGAAAATTCTCTGTCTTGTACTCGCGTGCCTAATGGTAGTCGGCATGTTTGCCGGTTGCTCTAAGAAGGAGCCTGCCGTAGATACTAAGCCCGGTACCGAGACCACACAACCCACCGAGAAGCCCACTGAGCCCGCAAAGGACACCGTGTCTGTTGGTGAGCTCAAAAATAAATATGGCGAATCTGACGCTGGTAAGTTGCTGCCCATGTACAACCTGGACCCCAACGAGCCTCTGAAGATTACGCTAAAGTACACTCCCAGCAACGACCAGGACGTTTTCTCAATTCATACCGATGAGAAGTGTCTGGATGCCAGTAAGATTGCTGTCATGGTCTCTCCCAGTGATTACAATCCTACCGGTCCCAAGACTTATGAAGTAAAGCCCATGATGGCACCCCTGTCCAACTCCAAGAGTGAAGGTTTGTGGGGCGGCGTATCCAACTACTTCATTAAGTTCAATTACGATATTTCTGCTGAAACTGAGACCAAGCTGGAAACACCCGTCATCGTGGCATTCTCCATTAAGTCTCCTGCAGCAATTCCCAACACCAGCTACACCATGGAAAATGGCTGCTTTACTCTGACATGGAGCCCCGTTGAAGGCGCAACTGCTTATCGCATCTATCAGCGCCAGGTCATTAAGCTGCTGGAAGACACCAATATTGCTCCTTCCGGTAAGGAAGAAGGTTATTCCGGTGCATTCCCCATGCTGGTTAAGGAAGTGTCTGCCGACACACTGAGTTTCAACGATTGGCTGAACGATGGCAAGGGCGGTAAGTCTCCCATTGCGATGGACCACACTGACCTGCCTTATGTGAACAGCTATCAGAACCAGGGTGTCAATGGCGAATACTATGTCACCGCAATTGTGGATGGCAAAGAATCCCTGTTCTCCATGGGCGTCAATACTGCAAACCTGGACCTGCCGAAGGAATTTGACGGCGGCTCTCTGCTGTATGCAACCTATGACGGTCCTGAGGATTTGCCCACTTCTGTATCCATTAAATACGTTGATGGCTCTGTAAAGACCCATAAGGTGTTCTACCAGTCCCTGGGTGGCAAGGATGTCAAGTACACTGTTGAAAACACCGATATCGTTGGTGTTGTCACCGTCCGTGAAAACGGCGAATACATCCAGCCCGAGCCTCATGAGCCCGATGGTAATGGCGGCTTCGTAGCTCCCGAAAACAAGACAGAGCAGAACGCTCCTATGGATACTCCCACCATCAACAACGGAAAAGGTGATACTGAGGACTCTCAGGAGCCCGCAGACAAGCCCGAGAATCCTACCGAACCCTCCGCTCCCAGCGAGCCGTCTGAGCCCTCTGAGACGCCCGTAGAGCCTGAGAAGACCATTACCGAACAGCAGGTAGAAAACACCAAGGAAGTAATGGATGAGGCTAATAAGGCAACCGTTGAGATTCCCAAGGAAATCAAGGTTACCGCAAGCTCTGCCGCTGAGGAATACCTGGCACTGAATCTGGTTGCCGGCAACAAGGAAATTTCTCTGGCTGCATTCCCCGAGCTTCAGGTGTGGGCTAATCTGCAAGACGTCCTGGCAGAAGTCATTTACCAGAACCCCATGATTCTGGGTGCTCGCAGCTATTCTTATAACTACGGCACCATGATTCTGACCATGGAATACGATTATACCACTGAGGAAATCCAGTCTCGTCAGGCTGAAATCCTGGCAGAAGCTGCCAAGATTATCGACGAGATTATCACCGAGGGTATGACCGAGGCTGAAAAGCGTCGTGCAATCTATGATTACCTGGAAGCCAACACCACTTACGACGATGCTGCTTGTGATGATGCAATGGAAAACAATTTCCAGGGCATGAATAACGATTATCGTGATTCTTTCTCCACTTACGGCATTCTGGTGAAGAAGACCGGTGTTTGCCAGTCCTACGCTTACGCTTTTGATTATCTGTGTGAGTTGGCCGGCGTTGACTGTATTGTGGTCACCGGTAACATGATGGGTTATCTGCCTCACGCATGGAACAAAGTGGAAGTAGACGGCGAATGGCTGGTGATTGACGTCACCAACAATGAAAAGTCCCTGGGTATCGAAGACTTTATGTTTGAGAACCCTGATGCCGTTGCTTACGCACTCGGTTACATCGAGGACGACTTGTACTACACCGTTGATGACAATGTTTATCATTCCACCAACGTGGCGCTGTCCAAGTACAAGGACTGCATTATCACCAGCACTACCGAGCTGGATGACTATATTCGTGAAAACGCCAAAGCGGGTTCTGAAGTAGAATTCCTGGTGGTGTACGAAGGTTTTGAATCTGATGATGTCATGGCAGCACTTGCCAAAACAGACATCAAGGAGCTGGGTAGCTCCATCGTTATCTGTGGATACGTTTGGTTCGAAGTAGTTAAGTAAAAGAAGAAGCCCCGCTCAAACGAGCGGGGCTTTCCCTATTTGTCAGTGTATGTAATTTTAATTCCAACGGCACGAGGAGAAAATTCAACTTTGCCTTGCGCAGTACAGACAATCAAATCACTGTCTGTATTGCCAAAATGCCAGCGCAGCCAATCAATCAATCGACGGGAACCGCCGTATTGAAAATCATTGCTGCGGAAAAGGATTTCGCGAAGCTCGGATTTGCCATTGAATCCCACTTCGATGTCGCCATGGAGGCTGTCCGGCGTAAAATCTCCGCGCAGCTCCACATTATCGATTCTGATTCTGCCAGAGCCAGGGACGCCTCGACCCAATCCGCGTTTAAGTACCTGCGAAAACTGCAGCATACTCATGCCTGGAAATACAACGCCACCATCAAGCCGGATAACACCAGCACGCATACTCGCTGTATCCCTCTTGGATGCCGAAATAGTGCGATTGTAAGAGTATTCAGAGTTGTTGTAACGGAAACGAATGTGTGCATCACGTCCGCCAAAGGCATCCGATGCTAAGACATCTACATTAGGATTCGTAATGCGATAAGTGCTGCCGGGACGTACTGCGGGACCATGTGTGTGCGCCTGCACCATCTTGAACAGCTTATTGTCCGCCCAATCAGGGCGGGCATCCAGGAAGAAGTAAATCTCCTGAATGACGGGCGGAAGGTCGCCGCGCTTCTTATGACAAACAATCTGAATACGGTTGAAATGACAATCATCCATTGTCATGGCGATTTTCCCATCGTAAATAGCGGCACCGGTAAAGTCGTGAGTGTGGACAAGCTCTGGAAATACGCGTTTTAGAAACAGCTCGTCAGTCCACTGGTCCAAGACCGTGTATCCCAGATATACATGTCCAGAAGTAAAATCAATCCTGCATGACTGCATGTGCTCCTCCTGTATACTTGTTGTAGATTTCGGTTAGTTCATCACCGGAAATAGTTTCACGTTCCATCAGAATGTCAACAATTTCCTGGTGCATTTCACGGTTGTTGCGCAGAATCGCCAGTGTCTCATCTTCCAGTTCCTTAGCCAAGGTCACAGCCTTATCAAGAATTTTGCCATTATCCACGTGCAAATCGGTAAGATTCAACATGCCGTATTCCTCAGTCATGCCATACTGAGCAATCATGGAGTAAATGAGTTCGGTCGCCTGCTTGATATCAGAGCTTGCACCAGTGGTGACCCGCTCCTTATCACCAAACAGTAAGTACTCGGCACAACGTCCGGCATAAGCCATACGAATTTGTGCCTTCAATTCTTCGATGGTGTAAAGACCCATCTTCTTAGGAATAATGATATTAACGCCGCCGGCGCCAGAAGTAGAGGGAATAATGGTCACCTTGGAAACATCCATGCCGGCAATCTTACCAAGCACGGCGTGTCCCGCCTCGTGCCAAGCAACCAGTTTAATCTCATCATGATTGCGCTTGGAGTCATCCTTGGCGTGACCTTTCAGCAATTTACGGAAAACAGCTTCATCGATGCATTCGCGGTCGATGAACTTTTTATCTTTTTGGACGGAAATCAGAGCGGCTTCATTGAGAAGCGCCTGAATATCAGCGGGGGAAAAGCCAATGGTTTCTTTCGCCAAAGCGTCAAAACTGACATCTTCAGCAAACTTTTTGTCTTTGGTATACAGCCGAATTACTTCCAAGCGCTCATCAGACGTTTCAGGAAGCGGTACCGCAATGTGTTTATCAAAACGACCGGGACGAAGCAATGCTGCATCCAAATCCTCAATGCGGTTAGTCGCTGCAATCACAAGAATGTTTTCAGCGCCAGAGAATCCATCCATCTCAGCCAGCAAGGCGTTGATGGTTTGACGCTGCTCAGAGTTTCCGGAAAGAACATCACGCTTGCCGCCGATGGCATCAAGCTCATCGATGAATACGATACAAGGCGCGGTCTTGCGGGCATTGGCGAATAACTCGCGAACGCGTTTAGCACCAAGACCAACGAACATTTCTACGAAATCAGAACCAGAGGCAGAGTAAAAGGGAACACCAGCTTCGCCGGCGATGGCACGTGCCAGAAGTGTCTTGCCGGTACCGGGAGGACCGTAGAAAATAACACCCTTAGGCATCTTTGCACCAGCCGCATGATATTTTACGGGATTTTTCAAGAAATCAACCAGCAAAACCATATCCTGCTTCACCTGCTTCAAACCAGCCACATCTTTGAATGTCTTGGTGGCTTTATTGTCAGGTGTAATGGGTTCTGCTTTATTGTTATTCATGGCACCCTTGGTAATTCTGGTAATCAGCATGAACATGAGCACCAATATACCGATATCCCACAGCATCGGAAGCAGTGAAGACCATAGACTGTCAGCCTGTTCTTCAACGGTTACGCCGGCTTCAAGCAAATCCTTCTTGAAGTCATCATACCGCGGAGCATCCGTCATATACATCGTGCCATCTACATCCTCAAAGATGAATGTATCATCGCTGTTCAGGTCAATGTAGACCGTTTTAACCTTGTCGGCGTTCACCATTTCCCAGAATTCCGTATAGGCAATTTGGTGGTCTTCATCGATGGTTCCAGTCGGCATCATCATTAAGATGAAGAGCGGCATCATCATGAGAATGAAGAGGAGTATATACCTCTTCGGACTTTTATTATGATTCAAGTTACACCTCCCGAATTCCGACAGGGAATTCTTTTACCATGTTAGTATTGACGGATTTATATCCGCCTGCCATATCCTTGCCCATAATCAGCAAGAACTTGCAAAATTCTCTACTGGACAAAGCCTGGCGAACCAACTCAATGTTTTTTGCGTCATTTACGATTATGTACATACCGGAGTAGACAATGGTCTCGGGACCAACTTCTACAAACTCGGCAAATTCTTGGTCACCGCGAAGAATGTGCTTTAACACAAACTTGCGATGATTAGAGTTTTGAATGCCTTGGCTGCGTGCGTATTGGAACCACTGAATGTTACGCTCCATGTTACGCTGCTCCAGGCGCTCTTTATTAAAATATAAAGAGTAATATAAATCCGGTTCCACAGCCTTGAATTTTTCCTCAGACAGGGGAGTGTAACCAGTACCCGTCCATTCGTAAGGAAAAATAATAGCACAGTCCTGATTTAATGTCGAAGCCTTAATCACGGGTCGCAGGAAATCACCCCGTGGAGCCCACGGTTTCACATATAGGCGGTCCGCATTGGTGGCAACGCCGTTTTGAATAGTACACAACTCACCAAGAGTAGGACCTTCTAAACTGAGCAAGAAATCTTCATCTTCATCACTCACGTGATTGATGAAGCCTTCTTGGTAACTGAGTCGCTTCTTCCAATCAACGGTATCCAGCGTCTTCATGCGCACCCATTCCCAGGACGGATTGAAATCCATCTTCAAATGAGTAATAGCAGGGTAGGTAAGAATATTGCCAAACACCGGCAATGTGTGGTAATCTGTGATTCTGTGCACAAGGAAATTTTCCTGTAAGTACTCACGCATTTTCTTCTGAGATGAGTTTTTCATCCAGGAATTCGGCGTAATGAAAATCAGTTCACCGCCGGGAGCCATGCGCTCAATACACGCCTCAAAGAAAACGACGTACAAATCCGTCATACCGGTACCCCAAGGATACTCATCGGCAATGAGCTCACGGGTAGCCTCATCCAAATCATGGATACGCACGTAAGGCGGATTACCTACGATGTAATGACAATGACCCGGCGGCATACGCAGCGCATCTGCATTTTTCAGCCAACACCAGTCATGCTTGCTGTATCCTTTCGCAGCCACAAGCGCATCCAGGCGTTCCAAAGCGCGATTATACATGACAGGGTCAATTTCAAAACCAATGACATTGTCCAGCAACTCATGCGATTCGGTTTCATCTTTGGCATAGTCCAAAATGCGGGCAACAATCTCCACCAAGAAAGCACCATCACCAAAGGATGGCTCTAAGATGGTCTTACGAAGATTTTCGCCGGAATACTGGATATCGTCAAGCATCTTCTTGACTATGTATTCAGGTGTAAAAACCTGGTCGTGTTTCATGCAATTCACCTCTAAATATAATGATGACTGAAGACTAATTTTCCACGCACAACACACACATGACGCAAATGAGCATTTTTGGTACTATGTACAGAACAATCAGTGAATGTTTCTTGCAATTCGTGCTCAAATCGTTCATTTTGAACAAAAATATTGACAAAATGGTGACAAAATGTTATAATTATATAGGTAAACACCAAAAATCACATTTTGCTACATCTATTATACCAAAGATTGGTGTAAATGTCAAGAATTACATAAGGAGAACAGACATGACAAAAAGCTGGAAAATCGCCCTTGCAGGGCTTATTTCATTTTTGCTGGTAATTGGCTTCGTTTCAATGACCACATCGGCTGAACATGTGCCGGACGAAACAGTACCCACAGTGGAATCCACTGAGCAAAGTACAGAAGCAACCATACCAGAGACCACAGAGCCACCTACAACGCCCTCAGAGCCATCTGAGCCGCCCGTTTCGGAGGAAGTCCCCCTGGAACCTACGCTCCCGGAAGAGCCGACAGAGGCGCCCACAGAGCCTGAGGCAGAACCTGAGGAAGTGCCTGACATAATTACTACGATTGAGGTTCGTTTATACAACGACCATAAAGAGGGATATAACGATATCGATGGTGCAGCATATTGTAAAGATATCGCTGCTCTTCTGACGAAACACGCACCCAAAGGCTTGCGAATTGGTGCTGGTTGTGCCATGGCTTATACAGAAGGCGGCTCCGGAAAGAAGGGTGTATACGCCGCCACGAATAATTGCTTTGGCATTAGAGCCACAAAAGACTGGTCTGGATGGGTTTATGCCCGTTCTACTTATAAAGTATATAAGGATTATGCTACCGCTGTAGCATATGGCGCCAGTGATTTCTTCCGTGCATATCCCACAATGGAGGACTCGGTCAAAGACTACATACGTCACATGCAAAACAAACGCTATGGAAAAGTGCTGACAATCGATAACGATTATGATTATTTGCACTACATCATCGACCAGGGTTATGGACCCGAGCACCTTGCAGATGATTGGGTATATCTCATCAAACGATTTAACCTGAATCAATACAATATCGATTGGAGCGCTTAACGGACAGGACCGAGCGAAACACTCGGTCCTTTCTTATAGCACAACATTGGAAAATATTGGAAAAGGAGAAGAGTATGTCAAAACTTACAAGATGGCTCATTATTGGGATGATATTAACATCCGTAGTATTGAGTTTCGTGTTTTTCACGAAAGCGCATGACGTTCCGGATACCACAGACAATATCATATACGAAGAATCCACTACGCTACCGGACGTGATACCAACAGAGCCTATCCCCACAGAACCTGAGGCAACTATTGAGCCACAGTATGATTTGCCAACAATTGTCAAGTTACCAGTAGAAAGACCGAAAGAAGAAGAGCCTGATATTATCAAAGTAAAAGTCAGGCTGTATAATGAATTCCAAGAAGGATTCAATATGGATGATGGCTCAAATTACATCCGTGATATTGCAGGCTATTTACATAAACATGCTCCGGAGGGTTTACATATCAGCGCCGGCTGCGCAATGGCATACACCGAGGGCGGCTCCGGTAAAAAGGGCGTTTACTCATTGACAAACAATTGCTTCGGTATTCGCGCCACATCGCAATGGGATGGCTGGGTCTTTGCCCGCAATCAGGGTGTTGTGTACAAAGATTACGCAACAGCGGTTGCGAACGGCGGCTCTGATTTTTTCTGTGCGTATCCCACCATGGAAGAGTCTGTAATGCACTATTGCAGACTGATTTCCGGAAGCTATTATAATGGTGCATTTCAATATGAAAGCGATAGAGACTACCTGGCATATATCCTGTCCAAGGGATATGGCGAAGAGCACTTGTTGGATACTTGGCTATCCATCATTCGTTTGTACAACACAACGCAATACAATTTTTAAGAAAAGCCTGCAATTTTGCGGGCTTTTCGTATTTTTGTAACCGTTGTGTACAAGAAAAGGGTGTATTGTCTTAGTTAATATATACAAAAACAAGGAGAATACTATGGCAACGTTTCCTGAAATCCATCAAGAAAAATGCCCGTACTGCGGCGGTCAGCTGAAATTAGTGACAGCGAAGTATGTATGGGATTACGCATACAAATGCCAAAAATGTTCTAAGAACTATCCATTCAAGAACGAGGCACCACCGGACATAAAAGCAGTATATGATACCGAGGCATACAAAAATCACGTAGCATGTCAAAAACGCAAACAAGAAGACGAGGCTGCGTTTAGGTCGGAACACCCTCAATTATTCACAGGTTATACTCCTGCGCCAAGTAAGCCGGTCTCTGTGAGCGGAATGTTTGCGCCATACATTTGTAAAGAATTCCGCGACAATTGTTCGTATGAAAGTCAGGTTGCTGCGATTACAGAATTGCAAAAGTATCTCAATTCACATATGATTACAAGAGACCGCATTGTGTCCATCAATACTGCTGCATACGGAGGCATCGTAGTCATCACATTAGTCCACACTTGACAAAAATACGTAAATATAGTATAATACAACCATAAAGATTGCATATAAACGGCGAAACGCCGATATGGCTCCGGGTTTATCTCCGGCAGTATCCTGAAATGAAGGAGGTGTAAAAGTGAAATACGTCGTTGATATGGCGAAAGCATCCGCAGACCTGGACAAGGTCGAAGAGCGCTCTAAAAAGCTGAATTATGCCAACACCAGCGTTCTGGCTGCGTCCGCCTTGTGTATTGCTGTCATGACCGTAATCTCCATCCTGCGTGGTCCGACCGGCATCTTCAATGCACTACTCATTCTCTTGGGTTTGTTCGTTATTAGTTCCTACGTAATGCTGCATTTGATGAAACCCATGCGTATGAATGCACGATTCTATAAGATGACTCGCGGCTGCAAGCTGCTTGGCATGTACACAGAGTCTTGCAAGGATACCCTGAATAAGGGCGAGTGGGTAATCGTCTCCGTTGAGGATGAAAACGGTGATGTGCAGAAGCATGTCCTGGGTAAAGTCAAGAGGGTGGAAAACACCAACTACACGGAGCCCGTCCTGAACCTGGACCACGAGCGACTGTACGTACCTTACACCGGCAATGATATTGCGCCGGAGAAGGTTGAGGAGCCTAAGGCAACCAATACTGAAGCAGTGGTGAACGAAGAACAACCAGCGGAAGCACAGCCCGAAGAGGCGAAAACCGAAGAATAAGTGAAAGCCGCCAGATTGGCGGCTTTTTCTTGTGTAAGAATGAAATGCATACTGTCTTAATTGGGGCACGAGGTGAAAAAAGATGATATATCGAATCGACAAAGAAAAAGCAAAAATTGCAAAACAAACCTATGAAAAGCGACTCAATAACTACGGTTTCCTGTTTAAGCTCGGGTTAATGCTTGGTTCGCTCGGATTGTCCGTCGCAATTTTGTGCGCAACGTTTGAATCGAACGCCATCCTGCAAAACGGCGGATTTATTGGCTTGCTTGCGGGTGCTATTATCTGCATGCTGGCATCCAACTGTTTTCGCTTGGAATGTATGGCAGCAAGATTCTTGGAAGTTGAATCCGAATGCAAAATTTTAGAATTGAAGCACCGCAAATACTCCGAAAGTATTCATGATGGATATTTTCAAATCACAGCAGTGACGGCATCTCCAAATGGAGATGTTGCTGAGCAATATATCGGTGTAGCCAGAGGACAAAACAATACAAATTATACAGAGCCCACACTCGATATCAACAACGCAGTACTATATTTCCCGTATCCACACGTCACCTCGACCTGAGGTGGCGTATTTTTTTGTCACAATGCACAAATTTGCAAAAATATTTTTGCTTGTGCACAAAGTTGCATTATGCCGTCATAATTAAGTAACAAAATACAAAACCGGAGGTTTTACATGTTCTTTTTACGCAAACAGCCTGACACTGTAGACCTGACTCACGGTACCCTTGAAGTCAACGGCTTTTTGCTGGATGGCTGGACAACTGATGAGCTGTTTCTGAGAATTTTTGGAGAGAATGCAGCGCCCTCCAAAAAGCAGGCAACATACGTGCTGCGCGACACCCAGGTACGATTGAATGATATTGAATTCAATAGCGTTCTGGTGCAGTTTTCGCCGTTGGGATTTCATCGCCAGCGTGTAACAGAAAATATCACGCTATATGTCCAGCCTTGCAAGTATGCGGATTTTACTCGCAGAGTGAAAGACCGCTTACCAAATGCAAAACCCACCACATACAATGAGTATGATTTGGTTGTCACATATAATGGCATGTGTGTCACCGCGCGGTTGGACCCGTCCACACAAATGGCATCCTTGAATATTGAATTTCTGGATTCCGCATCTCGTGTAGATAACTGGATTAAAGACGGATGTTTTGAGATGGTAACCCCGAAGAGCGGTGCAGTTATGCTCAACAACAAAGCCTACCATGCCAATATGCGTGAATCCGGTTTCAAATCTGAGCTTCTGCCTTGGTTGCCCGCACCGGAGTCCTGCGCCATGGATGACAACGTCATGACATATACCTTTAAGGGGGTATCTTTCTATGATATTCCCGGTGATGTACGTTTGGGATTTTTCAATAACAAGCTGGCATCTATCAAGGTTGTTCCCGACAATCCTGAAGATTTGCTTGATTGGGCAAAAAAGCACTTTGGTATGCCTGTCACAGATGAGCCGGATTATTTCTACTACTCCGTGCGTGCTGCCGGCGCTCGTGAATGGTATATTCGTGTATACAAACAGCAACCTCGCATGGATTGGATGCTCAAGAATACGAGTTATACCTAAGGAGGTATTATGCTCAAAATTTCTCATTCCGAAATTAAAGTTGGTACCGAATTTTCCATCCGCAACAGCTGGCGCACAGCCATAGCAAAAACACTGAAAAAGGACGAAGAGACATACCCGTTCCTTTTTAGGGTCATTGATATAGATGACCATGTTTGCGTTTGCGAATCGGTACCCGATAAGCAGTCCAAGAAAAAGCATATTCTGTCGCTCTCTACAATGGTGATTCGTTATTTAAACGGAGTAGAAGCGCCGGATTGTCACTGTGGTTTGTATTTCCACGATTATTTGCCGATGGAAAATCAGAAGCTGCTGTTAACCAATGTCAAACGTGATGCAATTGTACCGGCGCAGTTCCGCCTCAGCATTATCATGGAAGACCAATATATCATTGGCAAAGATGGTGGCGATTTTACAAAAATTCCATATTTGGATTTTGAACTATTTAACCTGCTAACCGAAGAGTCTATGTCATTGGCATCCCATGCCAAGAGCTCGTGGAAGCTGTTAAATGGCCCGGAGACATATATGGATGCTGTAGAGCAAATGTACCGCGATACATTCATCCATAAAGGATATGTCATGCAGGTTTGTGCGAAGTTTGCAGAATGGCTGCGAACGCAGGCTCTCGATGAGGACGCGGAAGCGCTGATGGCCAGAGCAAAAGTGCACGATAACTCAAAAATTTGCAACAAAGATGAGTTCCGTGCGCTAACGGGCATTATCAATGACCGCTCCTGCCTTGGCGATGCAAAAGCGCAGCTGTCGGCATTCAAACAGGACAGTATTGAGCTGCATTGGAAGCACAATGCACATCACCCCGAACACTATGCAAAGCATGAAGATATGTCCCGATTGGACCGTATGGAAATGTGCTGCGACTGGATGGCACGTGCCCTGCAGTATAAGACAAATCTATTGGAGTTCGTTGAAACCCGTCAGGCTGAAAGATTCCATTTCCCTGAGTTAATGTACGACGAAATTCTGCACTACTGTAAAGTACTCGTCAGCCTCTTCGAATAATAAGACGCCCCTGGTGATGACCACCAGGGGCGTTTGTTATCGTGAATGTTTCTCATCCACTTTCACACGTCCACCGCATTGTGGACATTTAATATACCAGTGATACACGCTAACACGCAGTTTTTCGTTATAGCGAATATCATCACAAAATGGGTCTTGTGTTGCATTGTACTGCAACAGGGAAGCGCAATGAGGGCATGTTACACGCTTTAATTGACCGGAACGAATAATTTCAATCATCGCAAGCTCCTTTACAGATAAAACACCTGACGGGTAATATCCACTATCGGCGACTCCACATTCTGCGCCTTGGTTTCGACAACCGTGCCAAGTACAAATTCCTTGGTTACGCCACTTTGGTCGTTGTATGTAAAATACACTTCCCGCATGCCATCGTATCCGGTGCAACCCTGAGGGTTTCTGGTATGTAACCCCAAGATGTTGTGTTTCATATGCTCCATAAACTCAATATATCGTGTTGCAACATGACCGTTGGTATAACAGTACGTCAGTAATGCAGCAATAAATGCTAACCCGCCGGCAACTGTAATGCCGCAGGCAATATGTCCAATCAAAAATTTGCGGCACAGAATCGCTACAACCGCGCCAAGCGGAAAAATATATGCACAAGCCAGCATCACCTTTTCAGAAATTTGCGCTGTCTTATAGATGCGTCTTGCCTTAAAGGTATCCACCGTATATCTCATAGTTAGTCCTCCTAAATATTTTCAGTAAAAGAAAGACAGTTATCTCTTGCTTTGTGCATAATTCCACGAGTTGGATACAAAATTATAGAATATGTACACAAAAGAAGGACGCCGCTTATGCGGCGCCCTCAACAGAAAATTGATATAAGACTTCGAAATCGTCCAGCTTCCAAACCAACTCATCCACTGTGACGTTTGTCCAGCGCGACTCATTCACTTTGACAACTCGAACAGTAACATGTTCCCCTGCGGTCTGTAACGAAGCTTGGGCTGCTTTCATAACAGCTTCATCAACGTCTCCGTCATACAGGATGTACAGCTCAGGCGTAAAGTAATCCGGGTGTGCCTTGCGATTGGTTTCGTAAGATGCTGCTGCGGTTACGTCGGAAGGGAAGACCTCATGCGTCATGTAGACATGAATCATAAAGTTCTCCATCTCACTGAAATACCCGGCGTAATAATCCTGAATTTCATCATGAGCATATTGGATATAGCCATTGTCCGCATATTTTCCAGTGAAATCCACGGCATCATAACCATCCTCAATCAGTGATTCAACGGTATGGACCAAAACAATGGGCATACCATTACCACTGCAATGAAATGTAGTGTTGTCGTGCGTGAATCCGTCGCAGAAAAATGTTCCGCCGTACTTATTGCTGAGATATTCCAGTACTTCGGTAGTGCTACCCGGAAATGAAGCATCTGGTTTAGATGCAGTCACACTGCCATCAGTGCCAGTGGTCTCGTTTGGTTTATCTCCACAGGCAACCATACAAAGGCACATGCAACCAATCAAAAAGAAAAGAAAAAGCTTTCTCATAAAAACCTCCTGAATTTTACTGAATTAAGACAGTAATGCGAATATTGATACACAAAAAACCGCCGGTTATTCACCAGCGGTTTCCGGATTGGTTTCAAAAAATTGACGGAATGTAAACAGTTTTGAGTTGTCATACAGCTTTTCTACGGTTGCTTCGGACCATAAGTCTTTAGAGCCGACCACAATATACACAGACACTTTTTCTCCAAGATATTCTAAATGAAGTTTTAGATTTTCAACCTCTTGGTTTGTGAGTTGTTTTTCTCTCAGAATAAAAATAGTCGGAGTAAACGTGTCAGGATATTTTGCTTTTGCCTCAGCAAATGGTGTATCTGGGGTTATGTCAGAGGGTACGACGTCTCCATCATAATCAATTAGCATCGCACAATCTGGAATATATTCGATTAAGTCCCAATAATATCGATATGCCTCATTGTAGGATACAGCAAAATAACCGTTATCAGCATAGTCGCCTTCATACAAGGAAATGTCATGCCCGGACATCCATAAAGCATCAACGGTGCGGACCATAAATAGGTGATGAGGATAATTCTCAGATGTATAATACAGTGTGCCCTGTTTTGCATCATAACTCTTGTGCTCAAAAGTGCCACCATATTTATTGGTTAAATACTGTGAAATCGCGTCATCTTCATTGGGTGGGTCATATATTGGCTCAGTAACGGTAGGCGGAACATACTCCGGCTCATCACTAAAGTCGAGGTTAATAAAAATGCCCGAACACCCACACAAGCCAAGACACAGACTAAACACGAGTAAAAGTGTCAAAATTCTTCGCATAAACATACCTCCTTTGGGTCTATGCTAATTATGACATTGTCTTGTTTTTAGCGCACAATCTCCTGTTATTTCAATTTGGCGCAGTTATTCGAAATAAGACTTTGCAATTCTTGCGGTTGTTTCAATTTGTGGAAAATGTTGTATCCAACATATTGACAAATCTATGTAAATATGGTACAATAATACCAACGTTGTGGTAACCCCGCAACTAATCTCACCGAAAGGAGCCACTAACATGGCAAAAAAGACCAAAGATTCTCTGGGCGACCGCATGAAGTCGAACTATGAGAACCGCAGCAAGACCTACCTTCCCAGACGTACCGCATGTGCGATTCGCCTTGATGGTAAGGCCTGGCATTCCTTCACCAGGGGCTTCAAACGCCCGTACGACCAGTACCTGCATGAGGCAATGAATGAGACCATGATGTATCTATGTAAGAATATCATGGGCTGCAAGCTCGGCTATACGCAGAGCGACGAAATCACCCTGGTCATCACTGACTACGATACGCTTACCACAGAAGCGTGGTTTGATTACGGCGTTCAAAAAATGGTCAGTGTCGCAGCGTCCATGGCAACCATGGCGTTCAACAAAGCCTTTGAAAAGGCAACCCGCGATTTCCGTCGCAGAGTAAGCAATGCGTTTACTTGTACCGATGAGGAAGCGAAGCTGGTTGCCGCCTATGAGAAGGCAATTGAAGTCGGCGCAATGTTTGATGCGCGTGTATTCACTCTGCCGGACGAAGAAGTGCCCAACTGTCTGATTTGGAGACAGCAGGACGCCACTCGTAATGCAATCCAGATGCTCGGTCAGACTTATTTCTCCTCCAAGGAGTTACATAAGAAGAGTCAGTCCGACATTCAGGATATGCTGATGCTGCAGAAGGGCATTAACTTCAACGATATGCCCACCGAATTCAAGCGTGGTATCTGCTGCGTACGCCGCCATGTACCCATTGAGGGCACGGCTGAGCCGATGGCAAACATCGCAGATGATGCAAAGACTGCCACCGTAAAAACTCGGTACCAGTGGGCACTGGATAAGGAAATCCCTATCTTTACTCAGGACCGCCAGTACATCACCAGAGCATTGCCAAAACGACCCTGAGAAAATAGCCCCGGCAATCCGGGGCTATCCTCAACTTAAGGAGTAAATCATATGAGACATAATAAACGCGTTTGCGCAGATATATGGATAGACGGGCAGGGAAGACCTGGTTACGATGTATTTGTAGACCTGGATGGGAATCCTGTGAAAAATACGCCGTGGAATGCGCCGTATTCTTTTGATGAGCACGTTCTGTGGAAGTCTGATGACTGTCAAAAAACCGACTGTTTCGTGTATAGCGACAGAATGATGTTCTGGGATTGGGATAAGTTCCATGAGTCTATGAAACAAGTCTGGAAGCAGCATGGTCACTATTTTGACGGTGATGACCCCAAGGATGTCGAAAAATTCATGAGTTTGTACCAGGGACACCCGGTAAAGCTCACTGCCATCATAAAGGGCTGTAATGTCAGTAATGGCTATCCCTATTTTATCTTTGGCTATAAACACACGGAGGAAACCACATGACTGATATTTCCGGAATCATCATTAGGGAACATATTGAGCAGAAATACATCAAAAAGTTCCCCAAAATTATCCCCTGGACACTCCTGGCATTAGGGTGTTGCAGCATTGTGTATTACTACGCCAATCTGCTCTATGCAGACATTACCATCGGATGGTCACTGTTGGTTTTAGCATTGGGTTTTCTTGCGACTATCGCAAGCTTATACACAATGCCGACACATATGCCGGAAGAATATCTCATAGAAGTAACACCACAAATGAGCGCCATTGATTGGTTGGTTGTTGAAAAGGACTTCAACATCCGCGAAGAAGGGCTGCTGATTTACCGGTGTCAAAGAAAGGGCTGGAAAGAATGATAAGAAATATGGAAGTCCTATCCCACACGCCTGCCTCCGAAATCAAGAAAGGTCCGGTATGGTTGCCCGGTGTTTGTGCATTAGGCATTGCGGCGTTAATGTACGGCAGTCATCTGTTCGGTAATTCTGTGCCTGGCTATCTCTGCATGTTCGTGGCAGTTGGAACACTCATGATGATTGCTTTGACGTGCGCCAGTCATGATGTGCCAGAGCAGTATCACGTACGCTTTGCACCAGGAATGACGCCGCAAGAGCTAAAAACCATCAAAGAGAAGTGGCACATCTGCGAACACACAGATGGCACCGCAATACTCACAAGAAAATTTCCTGAGGAGGAAGATGACAATGTTTAATGATACCCCTGGCATCGAAGTTGTAAAGTTCACCCCGGCATATGCGCACCAGAAATGCCACGCAATCATCCCGTTGATTCTCAACATTATCACCCTGCTGGCAATCTG
>JAEIGA010002768.1_pt1 | contig 27751 bp, 29 predicted proteins | sample 9270691 | NCBI WGS metagenome assembly JAEIGA01 (sample SAMN17057246, study PRJNA624740) | gut metagenome | biome: biome; isolation source: fecal sample | host: Bos grunniens | place: China: Xizang | collected 2019 | reverse complement strand
GGTGAATGGAATCTACCTTCAGTGTCATATGAAGTTAACAACCATAGCTTGTCTGTTACACCTTCAAACAACTTTATAGTGTCATAAAGGTCTTGCTGATAACCAATAGTAAGCGTCATATAAATCCAAACTTCTTTAATATAACCTTCACGAAGTAAATCTGCTGTTTTAGCCATAAGACGCATAAAATCATCTCTTATTTGAGGTGTGTTTAATTGACCTTGGAAGAATTCTCCACCTAAATAAGATATAGTGTCAAATTCTGGATAGTTATTTAAGTTAGATATTTCATTATAAGCGTTCTTTAATGAATTAAGTTTAACTTCATTAGGAGTGTGTAAATTATTATCACCTAAATAGCAAAAGGTACAACGATTGTTACATTCTTCCCATAATTCAAATTGTAATGTTTTAGCCATAAAATACATCCTCATCTAAAGCTATTAAATCACATAGCATACATTTATTACTATCTGCATAACAACGATATAGTTCTGAGTGGCCACATTCTGTTATAATTTCTTTACCGTCTGTTAACTTAGGTTGTGTTGTAACACAATCAGCGTGTACATCTTTTAATCCAGTCCATTTGTACGTTGCAGAATTCATAGTAGAGTGCATAAAAGATGAATATTCGTGATAGTGGTTTGCTTTCAACCAATTTAAGAACTCAAATAAATCAGCTCTTTTAAAGAAGAAATCATCTAATTGTTTACCTGTATGGATTGGGTGTGGATATAAAAGACATAACTGGTTTCCCGGCATGAGTCCATATAGGTTCTTAACTATATCTGAGCCATTCTTCCATTTATTTATAACATACTGAGTTAGTATCATTTGGATACCTATGCAATAATTGTATCTATTATGAATAAGATTAACATTATCTATTACTTTCTGTCTATCTTCTTCACTTTTATATCTATAACGCACGTCATAAGAGAAATTAAGGTCTAATGCTTTTGTTCCACAAGCATTTACTATCTTATCTAGCACTTTAATTAGAAATTCTGGATTATATAGTCCATTTGTTACTGTAGAATATTTAACATTAGGATTGGGTGATTTCTTCAAAACCTTTTCGATTATCATATCTATAAGGTCTAAGAATGATTCTTGAAGTTCTTTATCTTCTATATAATACAATTCGCCACCTAATAAAGAAATACCATCTGAAAACTTGTCTTGCCAATCAATATAGTCAAGATTCTTCTTAATTCTCTCTAATCTATGTAATTGTTTCTCTTTACTATATGGTTTACGTTCTTTACGTAAGCAGAAATCACAAGCATTACAGCAATTTGCCCATACAGAATATTGTAATATATTACTCATGTCTTTATCCTATCATATTTGTGTAATCTTGTCAAATTATAGGTTTACATCACCATATAATTCTTCAAAAGCTATTACTACATCTCTCATTGTATCATCAGAATCTATAAACCCTATATCATATTTACGTGTTTCATCTCTTAATTTACATCTTCCTGAGTTTAGACGTCTGTCTTTAGCTACAGAAATATAACCATCTTCATAATAATGAAGCTCATTTGAACGAAAGTCCATTGAAAGAAACGTCTTTAAATCAATATTATCTCTTATAGTCATTAGAAACTTAATAAAAGACGCTTTAGTTGGGAAGAATCCGGGAATATCTTTCTGACATTCATATTTATCAGTGTAATATAGCCCAGAAGAAGGCTCAATAAAGTCCAAACTACAATTAAATACCTTCTTAAATGTAGCTAAATCAAGCTCTTTATTGTTTACCATGTCAATTAAGTGTTGAGTAAGTATCATTTCCACGTGCAATTCTACTTCTGGGAAGTGATTATGCAACCAAAGCATATTCTTAGCCCATAAAGCCTGTTGTTCTGGCGTATGGAACCTGTATTTAGCGTCCCAAGAGGTACATAACACTATTTTATTTAGTATATTTGGGCCATTCTTAAGTGCTTTTAACGCTGGAATAAGATATTCACCTATATCATATATAAGGTTTGTTGTAATAAATATCTTTTTGGGGTTAAGTAAGTATGCTTGTCTTAATATTCTTAGGAATGGTTGTACATGATACATTGTTTCACCGTTAAAGAACTCTCCACCAATTAAACCAATGTAATCGTATTGCCCTGGTTGCAACTCTTGTAGCTTTTCAAACACATACTTGCAAGATTCTGTTTTATTTATAGGTACTTGTCCTTTATTAAAGCAGAATTTACACCCTTGACTGCAATCTTTCCATAATTCAAATTGTATAAATTTATTCATCGTCTAATAACTCACATAGTGCAATACATACTTCTTCTATAGATTCATCTGAATCTATAAATCCTGTTTCAAATTTCTTTTCTGGGTCTAAACATACTGTCTGGAAACCCTCAACACGTCTGTCTTTTTGACATACAAACTGACCACAGTCTATTTGATATCTTCTGCTAGACCTTATCTCATTAGATATAAGCCATCTTATATTTACAGATTTCTTTCTAACACATTCCTGTTCTAAGAATTTAATAAATTTATCTTTAGTTGGAAAGAAATTAGGACATACTGCTTGTAACTGCTTCTTATCATTATAATACCAACCACTTGTAGGCTCAATAAAGTCTATACGTGCATTACACATCTTACTAAATTCAGCAATGTCAAATTGATTATTTAATACAAGGTCTATAAAATCACCTGTAAGTATAATTTCAATATGTTTCTTAAAGTCTGGATATTCCAACTCTAATCTACGCATATTAGATTCCCATAACATACGTTTCTTTGCCGTACTAAATCTCCAAGCTGAATCCCAAGAAGTACATATAAGCACCTTATCTTGAGCACCACGTTCTCTAAGAAACTTCAAGCATTTAGCTAAATGCTTGTCAAAGTCATATATTAAATTAGTTGCTAAGTATATCTTTTTGAAGTGCATACTACAAATCTTATCTAATACTTGATAGAATAATGTATTTATCTCTAGGTCATCTATTTCAATATCAAATATTTCACCACCTATAAGACCTACTTCATCAAAGTCATTCACTTCTTCATCATTTAATTTATCTAAAATGAAATTTAAAGCATACTTCTTATCAATAGGAATCTGGTCTTTACATAGACAGAAAAGACATCCATTTCTGCATTCTGACCATAGTTGATATTGTATAAATTTACTAGGTGCTTTAAATCTTTCCATTATCCCTCACTTAACAACCCACTATACTGTTCTAAATATTCAGCCAATTCTTCTGCACATCTATAAGCCTTTTGACCTTTATAATTACAAACTAACGATAAAGGTACTCCTTGCTTGATACAATCTACAGCTATATCCTTAGATGTACGTATAATCCAATCTTCTTTAAACCTACCTTCAAAGCTAAACAATTTAACTAGTAGACGTAAACTTATTAAACTTTCTGCAATGAAGTCTATCCAAAAGTATTCTTTATAATGGCCACAGCAACTACCTATAGTCATTATATGGCCTATATTATTCATAGCATTTATAAGTCTAACACATTCTTGGTCTATTCCAACCTCTACATATAACGGTTGATTAGGGTATTTTAATGCTTTATACCATTCAACTTTAGGTATATTATCAATATTTAAAACATATTCTAAGTCATTATTATTTTTAAATTCAACTTTAATATCTGGATGTTCTGCATTAAAATAATGTATGTTATCTACAGAACATAAATTTACACTCTGTTGTGTATTGTGTTTCTTAGTTGAACTGATTAATCCTTGACAAACTAATACATCTTTATAATATACTGAAATAGGTTGCCCATTAACAAGAAGCATTAAATACCTCCTCTAAATCACAACAAAAACAAGTTCCAGCTTTACTATATTTTCTGAAATTAATAGCATGTCCACAATCTGCTATGTTACAGCTACAAAATTGGAATTTGCCATCTTTAAACATATACAACCATTTCTCCTGCTTAATACACATATTAGGTATGTAGCGTGCTAAATAACCAGGACATTGCTCGTCAACATGTTTTAATGTTTTAAAGATAGTCATTCTATCTGCCGTTAATTCTTCATCATAGACAATATAAGGTAGTAGATTTACCCAACAATTATATTGACTCATAAATTCTGCCATATTATAGCGTCCGTCTAATATAGCTTCACAAACAGGCTTTGTAAGTATTGTATTTACTACCGTGTACATATCTGGATAATGTTGAGTTATTGTATCAAGGTTTGTAAGCATGAGGGTCCTATCTCTTTCACTTTTAAATCTACCTTGAAGGTCATAAGATGTTGTAAATCTTATTCTATTTAATAAACCAGCTTCTTTTAACATTTCTAGTAGACTATATAGTCCGTTAATATTAACATATATAAGATTTGTATTAATATATAGCAAATCAACTATATCAGCTTTCATAAAAAGAACTATAGTGCCAAAGAATATATCTAAATCTTCGAAATCACTTGGTTTATCAAACACTTCACCACCACAAATAAGTATGTGGCTTCCCTTCTCAAACCTGTCGGATTTAATGAACTCTAACACTTGTTGGAGTATCATACCTCTTTCCATTTTATTATACAAACGAGGGTTCTCACGTTGCCAACAAAACTGACAGTTGTTGTTACAGTTGTCCCATAATAGAAATTCATATATCTTTTTCATTTGTCAAGCCTTTCTTATGCTACAGTAATAGACGCTGTATATGTTACAGGTATAACCTTTCTAGTATTTCTATTTTCAAGGATAGCATTAACTATATCTTGAAATTCTGGCATACTTAAGGTGTAGTTTAAATTGTTACCTATTGTTATGTTACCTACCTTAATTTCTTCATCTTCGGTATCATTTGGATAAGTAAACATTGTTTTACCACCACTAATAGGCTCATGAGAATATACTATTACTCTGCGACTGATTGAAGTAGTTTTACTGACGCTTGTATTAGTTATAGTACCCATAGCGTCAACTGCGTGTGCACATGCATAACATATTTTTGTATTACTAAATAAAGCTATGTTATACAGTAATTTAAAAAGGTTAGTGTCATCTACCAATCTTTCCCAGTGTGCAGGTAATATGCCAAGTCCTATAAAGAAGTCATCTATTTCTTTATCAACAGTTGCTTCTGTTATTTCTCTTATATTACTTGTTTTAGTTATGTTATGTGTTGCACACCCTGTATTTTTATTTGATTGTACAAACGCTAATTGATAAGAACCAGATTTATAACAATTAGCAAGAGTGCCCCACTTAGCACCTACATTAGCACAGTTATTCTTAATGTACGCCCTAAGTATATCTATTACTTCTTTATATGTTATCTCTGGTATCTTTCTTCCCATTATTATATATCCATATATACTATAAATGCTGAACTTGAAGAACTGCAAGAACTTGATGAAGAAGAACTTGATGAACTACAAGAGCAACAATTTACTGTTACTGTAACCTGTACGTGGTGTATTCCATTAATACTATTTAAGTTATTTATAAAACTATGAACACTATTTATTAATTGATTCTTATTAAATTCAACATCTTTGTCTTCTATATTATCTGGAACATCCACAGTTACAGGGTCCAAATATTGAGGATTATCAATGTCAAAAGGTAATACAGGCTCAAAATAAGTACATTCTTCGCCATTAGTGTAAGTTGGAACATCTTGTTGTATTTCGACAGCTTTATATAACTCATCATTATATTCTACTTCTGAATCTGGGTGATGGTAGAAGAATATTCCTGTAACACCACTGTATGGTGAAAATACTTCTACAATTCTGTATTCCATGAATGCAGATAAATTTTGAAAGAAGTTAATAACTGCTTTGAATGATAATACAGAATCAAATTTAGCAGATAATCCTCTATTATCCATAAATGCTAATAGGTCTGATTCCACTACACTTGATGGGACTATTTTAAGAAGAGTATCTGCTGAAGAAGACACTCTAGTCCTAGCAGTATACGCTGCTCTGTGTGGATTTGATGGTGCTGGACGGAAATTTCCAGAAGTCCCATAATACAATACACCTACTGAAGCTGTTTTTAAATCTACTGTACCGTTTTTGTATAATGCAGGAACATTACTTGAATATGCGTCAATGTTATGGCATTTAGTCATAATTTGTTCTTTAGCATATTCAATTAGGTCTCCAAAAGTACATATATTGTTAGGATTTATTGCCATTACTTAACCTCTTCATTAAATTTGATACTATTAAAGAACTTATCCATCAACATTATACTATTATTGCTTCTTGATATTAACGCAGTCATTATAACATAAGCGTCATCTACATATATTAATTCATTTGTTGAAAACTCTGGAGATTTAGCTAATATTCCAGATAAAGTTAGTAAGTCTGATGATAATATCATATTTCTATATAATATAGGTAATGTAATATGCTCATCAGAAGGTGTATAAGTCAACTTATTATATGATTTGAATAAAGACATATAATAAATGCTTAGTTGTCTAATGAATGCTTTTATCTCTTTGCTTAAAGCTAATTTAATGTCTAATAGTTCTTCAACTGAATTAAAATAAACATCTGATGAATTGAAAAATTCATCATTCATATTATTGTATGACTTAATTAAGTTATATAAATTAAGTTGCATTAGAGGGTCTTCTAATGTCGGAGTATTAAAAGCATATTTAATAGCTTCTATCTTCTGGCATGTTGTAGCACCTTTAAGGTCAAACATTAGTATAATTTGATTTTCATTATTTATATTGTAATCTTGAACTTTAGAGCCTATTTCTTTAATAACATTTACAACATCTTCAGCAAGTTCATTTGCTCTGATAACAATATTTCTGTCATCAGCTACAACATCACATTTATAACCTTCTGCAAGATTCAAATTACTTACTAATTCTTTAACACTCACGTTATGCTCTCCTTATATGTTTAACTTAACCACGCACTCTACTAACTTCTCTTCTTCATTAGGGTTAGCTTCCAATGCTCTTCCAATAGGATTATAGCATGAATTGTCAACTATTGCAACACCTTCTTCATCTGAAAGTTTGATTAAGTCAAATTTATCCACTTTACCTTTAACTCTAACAGGGACACGTCCAGATAATGCTAATAGTGTTGGGTGTTCCATATCAGCACCACCATTTAAGATATAAGCTGGTGCTGTAGAAACAATAGCATTTACCATATCTTTAGCACCTGTAACTTCTTTATCTCCACCAAATTGAATTAGTGTTCCTGGTTTATAATCTTTATCTGCTTCATAATACTCTGCAATATCGGCAGATAGGGCACGATATGCAGTACCCATTATAACTTTCTCAAAAGTTGTAACTTCTTTAAATACATTTCTAGCTTTAAATGTTTTAGCACCGTTGATAGACTCTTCACCGTCAATGTGTACTACAGCTTGGTTAATTTGTGCTTTGATGTTTTCAAATTCACGTCTACACCACGCTTCTTCTGCGAAACCTGTTGCACCTACTGTTTTCCAACCATCTGGTGTATTTGAATATATGTTTCCATTTAAAGTATGTGCATACATAACGCCATATGGAAAGTCTTTACTAGGATATTTGTTTTCTGGTTCAACTTCACCTGATAATAGCACTGTATCTAAAGGTTGTATTTCTCTCCAATTATAAACACTTGCACCATCTTCATAGCCTTCTGTAGCTGCTTTAATAAATAATCTACCTGTTTTAGTATTTTGATATAATGAACCTGTGTTTGCTGAATATACTCCTTCAGGGTCTGTATCGCCATGATGTATATAATTTTTATCTAATGCTCTATTAGGTATAATATAGTCTTTTAAATTACCATTTTCATCTAATAATCTAATATTAATAGATTTAGCTGAAGGGTCATGGAACACTTCATACCAGCAACGTGCTAATTCACTATAAGAGTGAACTAACTCTGAAAGCACCGTTGCTATTTGGTTCATCTCTATTACATTCATTGTATCAGACATTAATTTCCACCTATTTACAGTTAATAATCTAATCTAAAATGTAAACTATAGATGTTGTTTACATTTTAGATTAGAATAATGTATAAGTAATAATAAGGGATTGCACTAATAATGGCATTAACTAATCAGAAATTAGAATGGATTATAACAGAATATGGTGAAACACGTATTAACCAATTATTAGATTCATCAGACGAGCACAGTAGAATACGTATATGTTCTATGGATATAGGTAGTAATAATTCAGGAACTCTTGAACAAAGGGGTGCTCTTAATAGTTTATTAGATAAGAAGAATGTTAAACCAATCCCTGTTATTGAAAAAGGTATTGCAACAGATAGAGAGAACACAGTATATTTCAAGGTTATCATTGATGAAAATATGTGTGGTTATGAAATATCAGAATTAGCATTATTTGCAGAAGACCCTAAAGATGGTACACTACAGATGTTTGCTGTAGGTGTGGGCGAAGCTATTAATAAACCACATATTAAGAATGGTTATTTAATGACCATTGAGTATACATTGTATATTGAATCTATCAATTTATTAGATGTATATGATAAAATAGAATTAGACCCAGAAAACGAATTCCTTAAAGAAGTTGATATAGATAATTTATATAGGACTATATTATATGTAGAAGGTAACTTAGCAGAACAAATAAGTAACAATACTCGTGCTATTGGTATGAGTAGAGTTAAAGAAATAAGTGAACTAATAGATGATACTAAATTACACTACCATACTGCTTCTATATCTAATTATTATTCTTCTTTATCTAACTCTGTAGTTAATTTAAGTAATATATTAGGCTTCTGGTCTTTCCATTACACAGACGCTTATGGTATTACAAACACTATTAAAGACTTTGGTTTAAATGGAAACTATATGTCTACAAACTCATTAATATCCTCTTATGACCAAGAATATCAAGGCGTATTATCATCTTTGAATTTTAAAGGTCAAGACTCATTTAATTTAAGTCCAGTACATAATGCTCTAGTTCTTTCAAATAATATAGAATTAGGTGTTGTAGTAAACCCAGAAATAGTGGATAAAGCATTGTTCTCAGTTGATACTAAAACTTGGTCTTTAAGTGGTGGTGTTGAATTAACTGAAGATGAGTTCCAAAGAGATGTTTGTACTTACTATTTAAGAGCTACAAATGTATATTTCCCAGAAGAAGGTAACACAGGCACTATGGAACTTCCTATGACAAGTGAAGGAGTTAGTATAGGTTCTGCTTGTTATGCACCACATACTTGGACTTATAAACAAAATTTAGATAAATGGGTTAATGAAATGGGCCTAGAATACACTGTTAATAAGTTTAAAGAATTTATTGTAGCTTACGAAGGCGAACCTGCTAATGAAGATATGATATACACATCTACAACTAAGATTCCAGACAGTAGAGAAACTATTATTTTGACTGGTAAACAGTTTGACCTAACTAAATGGTATTATCACGTAGGAAGGGGAACTTATATAACTAATGATTCACCATTTACTTTCTTAGCTGTTTTAAAACATAATGCAGAAAGAGAAAGAAATATTATTCTTGCTCAATCAGATGATTTTGCTAAACAACATAACTTTGAATTTATCAGAACTGAAAATAATGCTATAGAAATAAATTTATATAGTGGTGTTAAGGATAAGGTTATTAGCTTTAGAACCATTGATAACATTGTTCCTTCTTCAGTATATTCCTTAATAATAACATATAACCCTAGATATTATGGTGAGTTTAATGGTAACGTAGACCCTATAGTTAATGTTATTATAAATGACAAAACCTATAATACTACAATAATTAAAAAAGAAGGGTATGAAGGTATGAAACACTTGCCTATGGAAACTACTTCATATATCAATACTTTAGAAAATGGTCTTAAAGTTAAAAGTATGAATATAAATTCTCAAATGTGTTTAATGTGTTTAATTAAAGAAGAATTAGATGTAAACACTTTAAGATGTAATTCTTTCGTATTAAACAGTTTATGTGGTAAGAATGTATATTATAGGATTTAATAATGGCAGTATTCTTAGATAATACAATATATACTAATTATGCGTTAAGTAAAATAACTAGAAACATTGCTGGAAACTACGAGAACTTCAATTTCTTAAAAGTTAAAATAGGTTCTGGTGATAATACTTTAGACGCTGACAGAGTTGATTTAACAGCACCATTATACACATTAAGAATTAAAGAAGTATATTTCCAAGATGGTATTGTTACTATTAAGTGTGAAATACCTCCAGAATTAGCTGAAATACCTATTACAGAAATTGGGTTATTTGATACAGTATTAGGTGTAGAACACTTATTTTCTTATTCTAAAATTGAAATTGTTAAACCGTCTGACTTAGGATATGAACTTACAGTAGTATTAAACCTAGGTCCTCGTACTATTAAATTCCCTGGTATTAATATATTTGAAGTAGAGGAATGCAATTATGTTTCTCGTCAAACAATAGATGATTTTAGAAACATGTTTCTTACAGTAGACACTAATTTAGAAAGAGTAGTTTATAATAATGCTCAAGAGATTGGCTACAACGTGGAAACTGTCACACATAATAAACAAATTAAATTAGATAACATATTAAGAGAAACCACATTTACTAATACATATTATGCGTTACATAATATGTATAGAGACACTTTGAAAGATTTGTTCTTCTTTGGAGACCCCGGATTCTTATCTTATCAAATAATAAACTTTGCTAATCAAAATTCATATATTGAGAATTATTTAGGACTATATAACTCATATTATGATAGTATTTCTTTTAATGAAGGTCCTATTATACTGGCATGGAATATGAAATTAGAAGATATTAGTTCTGAGTATAATATATTTAATAAAAAGAAAGATGAATACTTATACTTTTCAGTAGATTTAGAAATTAATGATGAATTATTTAAAATAGACGCCATAGATGGTATTGAAACAGGTAGACACTATGCAAAGTATAGTGAACTTGTAATAACTATATATGGTCCTGATGATATATATACTATTAAATATATGTTAGATAGATTCCAAGTAGGTAAATATGTTGGTTCATATATACCTTATATATTAACATTCAATGGTGACTTAAAGAACCCTGAAGTGCATTTATATATTGATGGAGTAGAACCAGAACAATACAATTATCCTAGTGAATCAGATTCAAAAGAAGTGCAGGACGAACGTAGTGAATCAGATTTATATAACAAAATAATGTATGGCGAAATATCTAATATGATTGATTTACCAGATTATGCTAGAAGATGTAATCTACGTAATTATTTAATAGATATGGATACTAATGAGAAATATAATTACACTACAGCCATTGTTGTTAACTTACTATTAACATTGAAAAAGCAAGCCACAAGACATGACATTGCTTTTCTAAGTAGTATGTTAAGGTCATTAGGAGAGTTAAATTAAATTTCTTGCAATTTAACCAAAACAAAGTCGACAAGTCTATCAAAATTCTTGTCAATTACTTTCTTAATTCTACCTTTGAATAGATTGAATGGGAATCCAAATTTAGCATTTTCCATGATAAAGTCAATTAGAGTTACTTTTAATGCTGGAGATTTCTCTTTTAAATACTCTTCAACATAAGCTACAAATTCATCTTTCTTCTCAGCAATGATGTCTACTACTTTACCACGAACTCTAGCATATAACTTAGTTTCTTTTAAGAAAGTAAATATCTCTGAAAACTTAAAACCCATTACTTATATCCTCCATTATTTATACCTTTTTAAAATTTAATATTCTTCCCTCTTAAATCTAACCCATCAAATCCTTCATGTTTTAATGAAGGAATACAAGATTTAAAGTATTTATCGCCATCAAACCTAACCCTATTGCCTTCTTTAATTTTAACGCCTATGAACTGCATAAAGTAATTCACTACATTTTCCAACGTAGTGAATTCTGATAATTTCTCTGTACCTCTTTTGCTATTCATGAATTTATCAGCAAGGGCAATATTTGAATTGTATGATGAGCCACCAAGGGATTTAGGGATTATGTGCTCACGTGAGCATTTTTTCTTTGTTAGTGGCAAACCATAGATGTCAAATTTAACTTGGGGCAACTTCCCTTTCATCCATAAGTCTCGGACTCCAAATTTACCTGCGAATGACATTCGACTTGCTGGTTGAACGGCTTGAACTTGCACTTTTCTGACACCTCTTATATTCTATGTTATATGTTAAAATTTAATCTCCCTGGTCTTGGTTCTTCATTAACTGGTGGGAAGCAACCATAAATTGGTGGAGGTCCTCCAAACGAAGTAGTATCTGGGTTTGGGTTAGGTATCATTCTAGGAGACCAGTGTCCTTTAAATAAAGGACGTAATGGTTGACACTCTACTTGTTTCATAACTTCTTTAAAGCTAGGGTTAACTTTTGATTTAACTCCTGATTTATTTGTTTGATTATCAGTATTCTTAAATCTCATTAGGAATGGGATTGATGGGCCTACTGGATTAACTTTCATATAATTATCCTCTTCTTTTATCATTAGTAACACTCTTTCTTTAAAATATAATATAAAGTGTAAATAATACACTTATGTCTCTTTACTATAATCTTATCATATGAAAGTTAGTCTTGTCAAGTATTAGAATCTAATTTTGAAATTAAATTTAAAACCACCTTCAGTATCTGTAGGATAAATACTAAAGTGTTTGAAAAAGCATTTTAAACCTTGAAATAATTTCTTAAACATTATCTTCTTGTTATATCTCCAACTACTACATATCTGCCACGAACAATAGATTTAACTTTTTGGTATCCAAAATCATCAATAGGCCACACTACTTGGATGTCATAAAGATACTTACCTGGTTCTACTTGTTTAGTTTGTTCACTTTCTATGTAAATATGAACTATACCTTCTTCAGCGTTAACTATTGTGCCATCTGCTGTAAGTATTGCGTCATTATCATCCATTACAGAAGAAGCTGGAACTTCTTTACGTACTGTAAATTTGATAGTCCAATCAGTAATATCTACAGGAGATTTTGACTTACCATTCTTCTTGGTAAATTTAACTTGTATTCTGTCTGAGTCGCCTCTTATTACTTTACGTGTAGGTGATAATGATAATGCCATTTTGTATTTTCCTATTCTGTATAACTTAAAGTTCCTGTTCCTTCGTTATAAAATTTAACATTTGTTACTGTGTCATAGAAACAAGGTATTCCGTCCTCATCTACATATGGTCGTAGGTATTGGATAAGTTCCATATTGTTATTATATATTTGGAAATTATACATTCTTGCTACTGAAGCAAATAAATCAGTAGAACCATTATTGTTATTATTGATGTTAAATAAATATATATTTGAATCAAACCCAATTTCGCCATCAAACATAGCGTCACCGAGATTAGTGCCATTGATTATTGCTTCATTTGGAGTAATTTCTAAATCAATAACTTCATTTAATTTAAGTGTGTATGATGACGTGGTTTTACCCATACGAAGCATTAAATCTTCTGAATTATTAGAATTGTAACCAACCCAATAAATCTTATTACCTTCTGATACTGCTTCGCTTCTTGTACCGAATATACAGTTGTATGCACTTACAAAAGAAGTGTACATATATTTAGTTTTTATTGTGTAGTAATAAGATGGTTTTATACCAGTATCAATATAGCAGTTACCGTCTGATATAATACTTTCAACAAATCTACCACTAGCTTTTAATGTACCTGTACCAATATTAGTGTGGAATTTACCTGCTACCATATCATATAGACCTATAACATCATTAATAATGCATGGCCTTAAATCTTTTACCAATGTTTCGTTCTCGTACATTTGCATTGGATACACATTACCAATAAGTTTATCTGTACTTGTACCATTAGCCCAACCTACAAAGAATGACTTCGTTGCAGTAAATGTAGCTGATAGTTGTGAAGCTCCTAGTTTTAAAATACCATCTAAATAAGCACCGTTTTTAGATATATCAAAAGAGTATATTTGATTAAAATTGTTTGGGTTGTTCATAGCAACTGCTAAAGCAGAGGCCCAAGGTATATTTAATATTTGACGGTTTGAGCCAATATTTAAACCATAGTTTGCATTATCGCCAAACACACCAAATATATAGTTTGCACCATTACCTTTAAATGCAGTAATTGAAAATTTACCAACAACCCTTGTATTGCTAGATGGTATGTATTCAACGTCAATCCAACTTTCACCGTCAAAGCTAATGTAATCAACAAATTTAATTTTATTACCAGCAACAAATGAACCAGCTCCTTTATTATAGAAGTATTTCTTAGCAACCATATCATACATGCACACTTTTAAGGTTTTAGGGTGTAAACAAGGTCGTAAATCACGCACTAAACCATTTGCTGTATATAATTGCAATGAATGACAAGTTGCATTTGGAGAGATTCTATCTGATATTCCACCGAATAATAACAAGTTACCACTTGTAAATCCCCAATCGTCAGTAAAATTCACAAATTCATTCACACTTCCATCAACTAAATCGGTTAATGTACCATATTGACTGTTTCTTGACTCTATTGTGCAATCTATGATAGATAAATTTGTAGGATTACCGATTGAAACACTTTCAGCATTTTTACAGTACCAACTTTTTATTCCAGTTGACGACATATAACGTGAGCCGAAAAATGTTGACGCAGAATTGTTTTGTGTACCTAATAATTGAGCATTCGAATAACCATTCGTTTCACAAGTCCCTTTTATAACAAATCTTGTAATAGATGTTGCTTCTATACCTGTATCAATATATTGTGTACCTGTAGACTCAATATAGTCCAAGAATATAGGTTCTCTTTCTTTATAAACTAATTTAGAACCCATATATGCTTTACTTATTCTTTTATCACTAAAGTATATATTTGATATTACTTTATCACCAAACTTTAACATTATTCTTCCTCAATTAAGTATAATGTATTAGCGTCTTTTGTTTCTAGTGCGTCATATTCTGCTTGTGTTAAAGACACTGTTTTAGCGTATTGTGTTAGGACGTTTGTTAGTGTACCTTTAGCAACAAACATAGCGTTATCGCCTTTGTCATAATCACTTAAAGATTTTTGTGACGCAAGTAAAAACCCTTGAGCATTTGTACCAACACCATAATAAGAACTAGTTTTAACAACGCCAGCGACACTACCTTGTGCATAATCCGTATTCTTAACATAATCAGTTAAGTCAACAGCAGTTGTACCTATATATTCATATTTACTTTCTTCTTCAATCCAAACATATTCATTATGCACATCATTATCAGCACCTGTTTTAGGAACTAAGTATAATGTCATTTTCTCACCAGTTGCAGGTAAATTACTTACTATAGAGAATTTGAATTGAGGGATAGAAGCTATTGCTGTTAATATATCTGTATTATCAGCAAACTTTAAGTATGCTTTTACTTTAGCTAACTCTTCTTCTGTTAGTTCAACTTGATTATCTGTAAGACCACGTTTAATATAGTCGTCTTTAATGTTTTCTAATGTGCCTTTACCAATGAATATATTGTCAGACGCACTTGTATAGCCTTCTAATGTTTTAGGTGTAGCATATAAGAATCCATTAGTTATACCTGAACCATATGTGCTACTTTGTTTAACTACACCACCAGTTGTAGCATTAGCATAATCAGTTTTCTTAACATAATCAGTTAATGAAGGGATTTCAGATTTAAGTGCATAATCTCCAGTTTCTTGTTTACCTGCTAAACCACTATTTAACTCTACCTTAGTAGCATATGGAGTTAAATCTGGTAATTCAGACTTTAATGCTAAATTAGGTTTGTCTGCTAAATATACAGGGTCTTTCTCAGTAAAGCTAGTTAAATATTTCTTATTTTCTAATTCAGTATTCGTAACATAATCACCTGTATTTTGTTTACCGTTTAAAGCATTTTGGAAGGCTTCATTAGTTTGGTCATACAATGTTTTTGTAATATAGTCGCCTTTATCCTGTTTATTATTTAAACCTTCAGTTAATTGTGTTTTAGTAGCATATCCTGACACATCTGGTATTTGAGATTTTAAAGCATAATCACCTTTATCTTGTTTACCATCAATGTTCTTTTGAAGAGCTTGTGATGTAGTATTTAATTCAACTTTAGTAGCTAATGGTGTTAATTCACTTTTTACAGCATAATCACCCTTATCTTGTTTATCAGCGTTTAAATTAGCAATAGCTTCTGTTAATGTTTTATCTGCTGATTCCACTTCTGTTTTAGTAGCTAAATGAGTAATAGATGGAATTTCAGATTTTAAAGCATAATTACCTTTAGCTTGTTTAGTATCTATAGCTGACTGTAATTCTTCTTTTGTTTTATTTAATGTTTCATTAGTTGCATAAGGTGTTACATCTGGTAGTTCAGATTTTAATGCGTAATCACCTTTAACTTGTTTTGTATCTATATCTAACTGTAATTCTTCTTTTGCTAATGCTAATTCATCTTTTGTTGCAAGATTATCTTCTTCCCAAAGAGCTTCTCCTTCTACAGCTTTAAGTCTATGTTCTCCTTCAACTGGAATATCTGGAAGCATTGGTAAGTTATTTAAGAATTCTACAACAGATTTATTCTTTGTAATATCTCCATTAATCTCAGACCAAGTTACAGCAGTACCATCAAGTACAACCTCAATACCTTCACTAGCTTCTAAGACTAATTCAAATTCGTCATCATCAAAAGAATCTACATACATATTCATTACAAGTCTTTCCCTAAAGTTAATCTTCTTACTATCCTAAAATGTAACCAAAAGAAAAACTCTAGGAGTAACTTGTGTTGACAGAGGTAATTTCAAATCCTAGAGTGTAATAATTTAGAGCATTTCATTTATTATTTAATTATTATTCTAGGTAAATCCTTCCTTTTGCGTAGTATATATTATCTTCGGAAGGTGTAAAACCAAATCTGTCTTTACTTGAACATGCTATTGATAAATAGTAATTATCATCTGCAAATGGTTTCTTAAATACAACTGCTATTCCACTTGTTGCTTGGCCTGTCTGGGTACACTCTAAGTCGGTGTTGTATTCACACGATTCTGCACCTTTACGCCAATGTCTTAATGTATGACAATATCCATCTAAGCTATCATAAGGGAATTTAAACTGTTCGTTCTCTCTATTTAACAAAAAGTAATTAGCTGTATGATATTTATCAATTAAGTTAGACAATCTTTGATTGTATTTTGAATCTACAATTTTAATACCTTTGTTAGTGTAACTATATGGAATATTAATACAAGGAATATAGCTAATAATATCTTCAATGAACACAACTAATAAGTTTAAATCTATAATACCTTTTAATGGATTATTGTCTAGTCCAGATGTACCTACCACTATAGTATTAATATTCTTAATATCTTCTGTTGGTATTTCATATTGTTGTACATTTAACCATAATTCATTATCTTGTGAATAGTCTAAAGAATATGTGTTACCATCCTTAGATATTCTTATGTATAAAGGTTGTTGTATGTCAAAAGTAATGCCATAATCAATTAATTCACCATAACCTTTTAAATTTATATTTCCATCTATGTAGTCAATCTTAAATATGTCACTATTATCTTCAGCACGTAATACTGCTATACCTTGATTTACGTCAATGGAATCTTCATTAAATTTAATAGGTATCGTTAAACGATAATTATCTTCCAATAATAATTCTTTCTTAATATAGCTTGCGTTTGTAAAGTTTTCAACTGTTCCAGATTCATTTAGTATTAATTCATCAGATATAGTTAAGACATCTTCTGTTACTACACAAGCGTTTTCTCCATATCTTACGACAGGAGCTTCACCTGTTACATCAATAATAAATTCTGAACCAGTATAAACACTACCATCAGTATTAAATAAGTGTGCTGGTTCTGTGTTAGAGTCAGTAAATATATCGAAGGTTTCTGTGTCAGTTACATATTGATATTTATATAATGTTAATGTATCGTTTATTAATATGTTATCTGGGAATAAATATATATCCATTCCTTCATAGGTATTTTCATCTTCTAATAAATCTATTAAATTATTATATGTTATAGAGTCTTGTGTTGCTGATATATAAGTATGTTCTTTAGCTAACACTGATAATACTTCTAATTCTAATTCTTCTTTATTAATATATGTATCTTTAATGATATTACCATTGCTATCTTTTAAACATTTACCGTTAATAACACCATCAGTATCAATAATGATTTGGTTCGTGTCATTATTATCTCCGTGAGGTCTGATATAAATATTATTGTCATTTGTTGATATATATAAATTATCATTAACGTCTTTTCTAATTGAAGTGTTATTATTTAATTTAATACCGTTTTCAACATCATTAACTATAATGCTACTATTAAATACAGTATCACTTATAAATGTTTTAACGCCATCAATAGTTTCATCCTCGTGTGCGTGTACAACATCTTTGTCATTACTTGTAAGTGTTGCCCATTCAGTCCATGCTTCGAGACCATCCTCAATACTTCTATAGAATGTTCTGTAAACAACAGTCATTTCCATATTTATATTCTTCTTACACAAAGGATAATATATTTGTATGATGTTACTTTCGTCAAATGCGTGAACTATTAAAAGGCCTGTACTACTAATATTTTTGCTGTAACTAGTTGGTTGATTTGCTATAGATTCAACACCCCAAGCGTTATTTGTAATATCAATATTGTAAACACCTTCTTCTATTAAAGTGTTCCAATCTGTATTAATATCAACAGCAGATGTGTTTGCTAATTTTCTTTGGTAATATTCAAATATATTATTGTCGTACTCGTCTGCTTTAGCTTTACTAATTACTCCATCAATATCACCATAAACAGTTAATGTTGAAGGAGTCTCTGTAGAACCTATAACTATATTATCTATAAATGTTTTTAAACCACTAATATGTTCATCACCGAACGTATGAACAGTTTCTACATCTGCATAAGGTAATTCTTTCCAAGTTAATTTACCATTACCAATTTTAAATCTTTTGTGTTCATCTGTAACAACACCTACTTCACCTTCTAATAATATAGGGTTGTGTTCTTCCCATCTGCTAATAGTATCATGTCTAAGTTGTATTCTTACTGCCATTATTAAATTACCTTATCATTATTAATAGTTACTTAACTTAAAATGTAACTTTAGTACAATCTTCTTATTTTCTTCTTCGTATGTTGGTTCTTTCTGTTAGCCTGAATTACCTGATAGGCACGTCTAATATCTACTTCTGGGACTATCTGAATAGGCATACGTGAATATCTTGCGTCATGTAAAATATCATGGACGAACGAATAGTCTGACCTAATCATTTGTGCAACTTTACGAATTGATTTATATGCAGGATATTCTTTAAATATCTTCTTAACAATTACAGCTTCAACAGGATTGACTTTAATATTTCCGTCATCATCACGTCTGTATCCATATGGGAGTTCTCTATCTGAAACTCCGTCTTTATCAGCTACTTCCTTTAAGACTTCAATAATAGGATTAGTGTATTGTTGTAAGTTCTCCAAGAAATAATCTAATGACGATACATTAATGACCATAATAACAAAATTGTTTTCTTCAACCAGTGGATTATCATATTCAAATCCTTCAGCTACATTGAGAACCAAATATACTTCATATTTCTTATAACCTTTAAAACGCAAAGTATAACCTACCATATTAGGTAGATTTGGAAATGCACCAGCTTGGAATTCTTCATAAGATTCTGGTTTTTGTAGTAGTGCTATGTTAATTGCAACTATCTCTTTCTTACTTTTCGTTTTCTCAGTCATAATTTAAAATCTAAACCTCACGAGCAAATATTATACCATCAATAAGTCCACGGAGTTCCATAGGTATATTTTGAATTTCAATCCAGTTCTTGTCATCAACTGAATAATAGTAAGAATATTTGCCTTCAATGTTAGTATCAATTCTGTAATATAAACGTGTCATCTTATTAAAAGATTTCCAAATTGTTGTTTTCATATTACTGTACCAAGCAGGTGCACCACTTGGAAATTCAGAGTTCATATAACCAAGTATCATATACATAACTCTATATTTAGAAATAACACCAACAGCTTTATTTAAAGTGCTTTTGTAACAAGAGAATATATCTTCATATTTCTTGTGGATATATTTATAATCAAGTAATCTAGCAGACTTATGAGCCTTGTCCTTTATTTCCATAGGTCCTGTAATACTAGACATATCGTTAATCCAATTATCTTTAAAGTATTCTGTTACTTTATAGTACTTACCAAATCTCTTTTTATATATCCCTTGCATTTCATTATATAATGAATAAAACCAATAGGCTGTGCGTTGGTTATAAAACATATAATCAACTCTGTGCTTTTTGTTTACTTCAACCTTATTCTTTAGAGTTTCTGTACCTCTGTGATTGATAATAGAATATACAATATATTCCATATATTTCTTAATGTGCTCTGTTGTTAAGTATTGAGCACATCTTACAGGGTCTTCATCAAGTATGAATATAGGTTCATTATATTTATTAATTTCTAATTTAGAAGTATATTCTACGTGTGACCTAACAGCAACGTGTGAAGTCCAAAATACACTTTTGTATTGTTCAACCATACTTTTCCTCTATCTTATTCACTCTAATTATAATTTAATTCTTAACCATTTGTCAAGAGTTTAGATTTTAGTTTAACAACCCACTTTTATCCACTCAACGAAAGAGGTGCCCTAGGGTTCTGCCTCCTTGCCCTAGGGATTTACACCTCTTAATATAGGAGAAAGTTATGAATAGAGACAAAGCAATTTTAGAACAAATTATTAGAAGTAAGAAAGAAAATTACAAAAACATTATGACACAGTTGAATCAAGTAAATAATCCTTACTTAAGAGAAACTTTATTTGAAATGGCTGATAGAGAACTAAGTGAAATTAAATCACTTGAATCTATGTATGAAACAATGTTATACGAACCAGAATATATTGAATCTAAGGAATGGTACAAGCCGTGTCAAGATGAACATTTAGGAAGATATTTATTCTTTAGGGGGTTTTAATGGTAGTTAAGAAGGCTAAGTATCAGTTATGTGATATGGACATTCGCAGAGCGTTCTTAGAACGTAATAAAGAATTCTTCAAATCTAATATATTTGCAAATGAATTTGGTATTAATTCTACAAATGTGGTAGACTTTGCAAGTTTTGATTTTAAGAAGAATGTGTTTTATGGATTTGAAATCAAATCACCTAGAGATAATTTAACAAGGTTGTATAAACAACTTACAGCATATACTACTTTCTTCAACATAGTTTATTTAATTGTTCACGATAAACATCTTGAAGAAGCTATGGATATGATTGATACCTATGAACATTTTAGAAAGATAGGTGTAATAAGGTTAGATGATAACTTAAATTTTGAAGAAGTTAAGCAGGCGTCTAAATACACTCCATTCTTCGATTTATTTATTAGGAACTTAGATATGGAAGATGTAAGAAACCTATGTGAATCTAATGGTATTCCGACAATAGGTTACAATAAGAAGCAACTTACTATGCGTCTCAAAACAAGAATTACTATTCCACAAATGTACGAAGGTATACGTCATAAATTGGAAAAGTATCACGTTAAGAAGTGTCCTCGTTGTGGAAGCAATTTATTCTTTAACAGAAGGGAAGGTTCCGACACAATGTCTGTATGTTTTGAATGTGCTTGGGAATGTATTAACGAGGCTACAGGTAAGAAGTTCTTTGAATAAGTTTAAATTATAGTTTAATTGTCAAGTGCTTTGTCATACCTCTTACATTAAGTAGGAGGTTTTCTTTTATTATTACCTCTATTAATTTTCTTTCTAATTTCATTTTAGGTCATCTTATTCTACCTCTTTCATATTAGGTTCTATCTCTTTCTATATCTATATTATAGGTACTTTTATTATTTTATTATTTCTTAAATCTAATAGAGGTAATAATAGAAATAATTAATATTATCATTAATCAAATTAATAATCATTTAACTATTTAACAACGTAGTTGTTATTCATGTTATTATTCTATTATTTATTATATATTATTATAACTATCTATTATCTATCATGATACATGATAAGGGATACCTAAGATAGAAGATAAAGTATAGAATAATATACCTTAGATAAGATAAAATACATTATATTATACTTTAAAAAAAGAAAGAAGATAAAAGGGTTGACAAGAAAATTAACCTATGTTATAATTAAATTATCAAATACAAAAAGAGTTGGAAACAGCCTTTTGAAGTAATGTGAAGTGTATAGACACCTTTAAGGTTTACCTAAGATAATTTGAGTTGGATGGTAATAAAGTCAAAATACTTCTGGTAGAAGACGGAAGTTATCTATACTACTCCTAGCCACCATTGATATCTTCTATGTAGTTCGAAAGTCTACGAAGCCCTATGGGAGACACCCTAACTTAACTGGAACGGTGTATAGAAGGTAGTGGATAACGAAAACTTCATGCTGGATGAAAGGCCAGTGGCGTGTATTCTTCGGAACAGGCCCTTATGAAAGAGGTAATAATAGAAATAATTAATATTATCATTAATCAAATTAATAATCATTTAACTATTTAACACGTAATTATTAGAAGACTAAGAGAGACCATTAGCGTAAGTCCTATCAGGCAGCCAGAGCTAACGAATTAAACAGAACAAATTATCGCACTTATTTTCGGACTAATTAAACATTATAACTTGTAAAAGAAATTTGAATAAACTACTTGACAAGTAATTTATATTGTGGTATTATCATAGTATGAGTGAAGAAAGAGTAGTAAACATAGACGAATATATTGCATTACACGAGAGTGGAATACCACTTAATAAAGTAAGAAGAATTGATTGTCAAACATTCAATGTATTACTAAATAGCAATGTAGATGTCAGAATAATTGATAGGGACAAAAACCTACACAGACTTTATAAATTAGGTCAGTTAGGAACATTCTCTAAAAATTCAGAAGAACATTCTCATAGATATTTCTATTCAATTCCATTACAAACAATTACAGGAACTATTGTTGGATTTATCTATAGAACAGTGTACGGCAAAGCATATACTACGGTATCAAGACCGTTTAATGACAAAGAACACAAAGTACCTTTAATGTTCGGATTCTTCAAAGATTTTGAAGATTATGATAGTCATAAAGAATGTAAACCTATCGTTGTATGTGAGGGATTAAAGGATTGCCTCACTTTGAAAAAGATATATCCTTATGTTCTGTCTAATAATACGAGTCATATGGGGATGAACCTACAGGTTCTAAGCAATTTGACAAATAAGTTCATCCTCATTTATGACAATGATACAGCAGGACGTGAAGGAACTTTGGAAGACCTTACCAAAGCACAAAAGATGAAATATGATGTAATTGAACTTAAAGTAAGTCATGGCTACAAAGATGTTACAGACCTTTCAGAGAATGCAACATATTTCTCAAATCTTAAGAGAGAACTCTTAGATAGTATTTACAGATTAGAACATGGAAACAATGGCTTAAATTGCATAGGTAGAAGTAATTTAGTCAAAAGATAGAAGGAATTAAAAATGGACACATTAGAGACAAAGCAATTATTAGGATACACAATCGAAATATTTGAAATTGGTGAGTTTAAAGAGTATTATGATTCTCATACTAATAACTTCAACGATTTCTCTCGTAGTGCTTTTTTGAAAGCAATTAGTATCCCACCTTCATATTTCTTAGAGCAACCAGAAGAAACTCAAGAAGAATTACTTTGTAACAAACTTGATTTAGTTGGCGTTCAAAAGAAATATGCTGGCTTGTCTCTAATAGTTGTCTCTCAAGGTAGTGAAATTTTAAACGCTACCAAAGTTAAAACTAATGAAGTTGAGGTCCTTTATGAATCTGTAGCTTCTATTGAAGACGTAGAAGGTATTGTATGGAATCGTTCATTAGTTAAAGACGGTTATTTATGTGGTTATCTTGTTTGTGGTACTGTTTCTAGGGAAGGATATAATAGAGGTGTCTTTATTGACTTCCCTATTCTCTTTAACAAACCAGCGATAATCCACGAAGGATTTATTGAACTTGCTAATCCTAAAATGGAAGTGGAGAAGGATATGATTTATTACACTTCTACAGAGCAAGTAGACTATGCTGATTTTCAACATATAGCTTTAGCTATTGAAAGTGCTGTGTCAAATATTGACATGGATACACCTTCATTAAGAAAAGAAGAAGATAAACTTATTCTTAGAGAACCAGTAGACGCTATTTGTACTTTAATAGAAGAGAAAGTAGTTCCTAAATCATTACTTTTCCATTTAGCAGGTTATTTAGACAATAGAATTGAAGAAGGTAAAGCACTTTCTGTAAACTCTTTTGTTGAAGCTATCGTATCATTTGACGGAAATGTAAAAGCATTGAAACAAATTAATGCTATGAGAGGATGTAAAGACACTATTACAAGAGTGTTCATAAAGGATGAAGAAAGAGAGGGCACAGAATAATTGCTTAGTTCTCTCTGAATTATTATATTTTACATGTAGGGTTACTGTAAGATATAAAAGGAGAGCCTTAAATGGAAACAACTTATTATAGATGTAAAGAATGTGGCCACATATTTGAAGAAGCAGATAAGTGTCCACTTTGTGGTGTGTTAGCAGATAAAACCGTTAATGAAGATGTAAATGCAGAACCTGTATTTAACCTTAACGATTAATTAACAAAGAGAGAAGAAAGGTGGCAAGAAAGCGTTTGACAGGTAGAGTTGATGTACAAAAACTCTACGAAGAAGGAAAGATGGGTACCGATGAATTCTATCACGGTGTAACAAATCTTATTAAATGGTTGTTGATGAAATGTTTAATAGCAAAAGGTCATTGGAAGAACGGAATTCGTCAAAATAATTTTGACCAAGAAGACGTAGATGATTGTTTTACATATATTTATGGAAAGATACTTGACAGATATGACCCAGCTAAAGGTACATTAGCAACATTTATAAGAAACTGGGTAAGAGGTTATGGAACTGTAGTTACTCAGAAACAAAGAAGACAACACAAATATTTGAAAAAGTTATTACCTTTAGATTTCAATTTACAAAAGAGTATTGCAGAGGAATATAAAGACCCTTATCATATAGAAGATTTAGAGGATTATATTGATGATACATGCTTCAACCAAGTAGATGAAAACTTAAAAGACGAACTTTTCAACGTGTTAGGTGAAGACGTTAATAGTAATGGTTGGGACGGAATAGATGAGTGATAATAATGTAAAAGCTGTAGTTAACTTTACATTTGATGATATTATTAAAGATATTAACTACGACAAAATATTCTTGTTTGTATTGAGTTATGAATATAATTTGAATTTTAATCAAATAATGACCTTATTTGATTTCTCTTCAGATATATTCTGGACTTATATAAACACTTTAAGACCTATGCTAAAACTAGGTGATAGAAAAGCTGCTATGTTAAAACATTCAGCAAGAAAGATTTATTTTAAATGGCTAGGCTCTGCTGTAGAACTTACTGATAAAGAATGTGAATATTATAATTATCTTTCAACATATGTAAATGACTCATTTACTAATGGTGATGTATGTATTCATAGTTCTATGATTACAGAATTTCCTATCGTGGCTCGTGGTATGTTTGTTGAATATAAATCTGGTAGACAACTAGAGCAAGTTACAATAAACAGTCATGACGAATTATGTAAATATATAGATAATATTGATTCAATAGTTATCAATGATGAAGTATTCTCTAAAACATCACGTGTAGAATTTCTTATTGAGAAATACTATGGTGATTTGAATCCACGTGAGTTAAGAAGAAAGACTGTAAGAGAAATAAGAGATATGATGGAGAGAGAGGCGATAGAGGTCTATAATCAGGATTTGATTGAGAAATCTATCGCTCTAACCCAACACAGAATGGAGTTAGTATATAGACATGGCTAAGAAGTTAAATCCTTTTGACGATATGTTAAATAAATCTATAAAGGAGTTAAAGTCTAACTCCAAAGCTGTGGAATTAGCTATTGAAGAGTTGCTAAAACAAGAAGGCATACAAGTATCTGAAAAAGAATATAGAGAGATTAAACAACTAACAGACACTATGAATGAGCTTGATTATGTTTTATTGAATATGCAAGAAGTTAAACCTAAGACTAAACCGAAAGCCAAACCTAAACGTAAGGCTAAGAGGAGAAAATAATGGACTTTAATCCTAATTTAGATGATGACGAAACAATAGTTCCAAATAAACCAGTAGAGCCAGAAGCAATGCCTACTATATATGAACCTACTAGTATTGTTATTGAAAGTAATAGACAAAATAAAGAACTTATTAGTATGGGTGGTTTACTTGGTCTTACTAAAGGTCATATAGAAGATGATATGAAATGTAAGAATGACATTGAAAGACTTAGCAAAGCTATTGATTCAATGCAACATTTATTATCACCTAAAGAATTAATTGAATATCTAAAAGTAAAACTACACGAGAGAGAATTTCACGTTGACTGTATATTTAAAGCATATTCAATTATTCAGAAAACAGATATGGCTAAGGAAATGATGGCTGGTTCTGAAAGACGTGAAAGAATTATTGAAGCAACTGATAGAACTAAGATTAATTATTTACTTGGCAAATTAAATCCTAAACGTACAGAAGAGGTAGATTAAACTTGGCTTCAACAGATATGTATGAAGGCCTTAGAAACGAAGAGGCTGTTAAACTATACTTAAAAGAAGAACGTATGATGTCTGATTATGATATCAATGACTTTATGCGTGTTTATTCTACTTTATCTATAGAAGAAGTATCTGAATTATTGTTTGAAATGATAGGTAAACAAATTTATAGAACCTATCCACCAGACATGAAAACCTTCATTTATGACCCTTATTTCTTAGGAACTATTTACGGTGATAGTATATTTCCTGTTTGGAGTTCATTACTTCCAGAGATATATCCTGCACCACTTTGTAAAGCATATGAAGAAGTAATATTATCTACAGCGACACGCTGTGGTAAGTCAACTTGTATTGCTATTGCATTTGCATATGAAATTATGTTGTTACTATGTATGATAAATCCAGCTAAAACTTTATTAGGTAAAGCGTCTGGTTCATTAGTAATGGCAATTCTTTCTAAAGATAATGCTACAGCAGTAGGTCAGGTTGCAACCGATTTATATAAAATTCTAACATTATCACCTTATTTCCAATCTATTATTGAAGGTGATTTAGCATTTTCAAATATTGAAAAGAAAGGTGTTATGCTTACTGATTCTGTATTGGTTAAAGCTGGTTCTTCGTTAGCAACCATAGTTGGTACCGACTTATTTGCTTGCTGTCTGGACGAGGCGAATATTGGTACAACAAAGATTGCAGCTGAAAAGCTAGTTGAAACTCGTTTACAATTATGGCAACACGCAATAGACAGACGTAAAGCTACACTGGATAAAGCCCCTGCTGGTACAGGTATAATGTTTATTACATCATCACCTACAGAAGAAAATGATGTTATTAAAGCTAGAATAGACCAAGTAGAAGAATCTGGAATACCTAATGTTAAAATATTAGATAATTTAGCAAGATGGGAAGCACGTGGTACACATGCTACTGAAACCTTTGACTTCTTCATTGGTTCTGATACAAAAGACCCATGCCTGTTAGAAGATGTACCTGATTTATTGCTTTCACCAGAAGAATTATCAAATCGTGTTATTAAAGTTCCTT
>JAEIGA010002767.1_pt1 | contig 27775 bp, 26 predicted proteins | sample 9270691 | NCBI WGS metagenome assembly JAEIGA01 (sample SAMN17057246, study PRJNA624740) | gut metagenome | biome: biome; isolation source: fecal sample | host: Bos grunniens | place: China: Xizang | collected 2019 | reverse complement strand
CGCTACGGTATGCTTTAGCACATACAAAGATAATAAATTCCTCACAGAGGACGATAGAAAAGCCCTAGAGGATTTAAAGCATATAGACGAATATACCTATGACGTTTACTGTCTCGGCAAATGGGGTATTCTCGGCAAGACCGTATTTGATGCAAGAGCCATACAGCAACGCCTTGAAGCGATCCCCAAGGCTATCAAGACAGGCTATTTTATATACGACTATGACGGACTCGGGATAACCAATATCAAGTGGGTAAACGACAGAGACGGATATATCAAGATATATTCCCTTCCCAATCAGCCTGCATTTACTGAGTATTGCATAGGCGGTGATACTGCCGGAGAGGGTAGTGACTTCTTTACCGGTCACGTTCTCGATGCAAAGACGGGGCAACAGGTAGCCGTATTAAAGCACCAATTCGATGCAGACCAATACACACGGCAGATGTACTGTCTCGGAAAGTATTACAGTAATGCTCTGATAGGCATAGAAGCCAATTTCGATAGCTACCCGATCATGGAGCTACAGAGACTCGGATATACAAGGCAATACACAAGAGAAGCGCAGGACACATATACAGGCAAGACAGAGAAACGCTTCGGCTTTAAGACAACGAGCCTGACAAGACCGACTATTATCTCACGGCTTATAGAGATCGTCAGGGAGCATTGTGACACTATCAACGACAAAGAAACGCTGGAAGAATTGCTGACGATTATACGCAACGAGAAAGGGCGTATAGAAGCACCGGAAGGCGGTCACGATGATATGATGATGGGGCTTGCAATAGCTCACCATATCAGGGAACAAGTGGTATTCATAAACGAGCCTATCAACGTACCGCCGACATACAACTTTACGGCAGAGAGACAGCAACAAACGCAATACGACTACGGAGAGACGATTGTAGTCATTTAGGGGGATATATGGAAATCTTAATAATACTTACTGTTGGTGCGCTTAATATAGCGTGCTTTTTTATTGGCTCAATAGTCGGGCAGACGGTAGCAAGGGGCGAGAAGATAGAGCCGCCCAAGCTCGATCCCATGAAGCCTATCAGGGAACACAAGGAAAGAAAAGAAGCCGAGATGAAGCAAGACCGCATTGAAACGATCTGGCAGAACATAGAGAGCTATGACGGCACAGCAAACGGACAGAAGGACGTGCCGAGGGGGTAACGTATGGATATTCAAGAGATAAAAGAAACACCGATATGGCAGTTATACGACAAAGGGCGTAACTACCATAGGCAGACGGGAATATATACCGACACAGATCGCAACTATCGGATGTATAACGGCAACCAATGGGACGGTGCAAAGCTGGGCGGTATAGAGCCTGTTCAGAAGAACTTTATTAAGCCCATAGTCAAGTACAAAGTATCGGTTATACATGATAACCTTTACGCTATTGTCTATTCCTCGCAGAATTACGAAAATCCCACCTTCCGCAAAGAAGCGGAGCGTTACTGCGATCTGCTCAACAGCTACGCTGCAAGAGTGTGGGAACGTGACAAGATGGACTTCAAGGGGCGCAGGATCACCAAGGACAGCGCAATCAATGACGAGGGTATAATCTACGTTGATTTCGACCAAGAGAAAATGACTCCCGTAAATGAGATTATCAAGAAGAACGATATCTATTACGGCAACGAAAATGACGATGATATCCAAGCTCAGCCCTATATCCTTATCCGTAAGCGTATGCCCGTAGTAAATGCTATCGAGTTTGCATTGTCTCACGGCATGAGCGAAAGCAAAATAGAGTTTATCATAGGCGATAACGATACCTTTGAGGAAAGCGGAGAAGCGGCAAAGATCGAGCTTGATAACATGGTGACCGTTGTATATAAGCTATACAAGAAAGACGGCACTGTGCGCTTCTCGATAGCTACACGATGGGTAGAGATAGCCGAGGACGTTGACACGGGTCTTTCACTCTATCCCATAGCACACTTTAACTGGGAAGAAAAAGAGGGTAGCGCAAGAGGTGAGGGAGAGGTAAGATATTTAATCCCTAACCAAATCGAGGTCAACCGTACCGAGATGCGCCGAGTGCTGACTGTCAAGAACCAAGCATATCCGCTTAAGGTCGTGGACATGAACAAGGTCGCAAATCCCTCCGCACTTGAAACTGTCGGCGGTACGATCAAGACCAACGGAAACCCCATAGACGATGTTCACAAGATAGTTGGATATATCCCACCTGCGCAGATGTCTCCTGATGTTGTCAAGCTCCAAGAGGATTTGATAAACGTTACAAGAGATTTGGCAGGCGCAGGAGATACCGCTACGGGACAGGTAGACCCCGAAAGTGCATCAGGACGTGCTATTCTTGCAGTACAGCAGGCTTCCCAAGCTCCTATGACAGAGCAGAAGGAAAGCTACAAGAATTTCATTGAGGATATTGCAAAAATATGGCTTGAATATCTCATAGTTTACTCCGTGGACGGCGTGAACATGGAAGAAAAGGTTACTGATCCCACTACGGGAGAGGAAACATATCAGATAGTCAACGTCCCTCAGAGCGTTCTTGAACAGCTTCAAGCAACGGTCAAAATAGACATAACGCCTAAGAGCGTATATGACCGCTTTGCACAAGAGCAGACGATAGAAAATCTGCTCACAAACGGCTTCTTTAATTCACAGCGTTTGAGCGAGCTTGAAATCTATTATAAGGTGCTTCCCGATGATGCCGTTGCTCCCAAGGTAATGATAGGTGAAGCTATTGAGTACATGAAGGAAGAACAGCGCAAGATCGCTATGATACAGGCACAAGCTCAGGCTATGCAGCAGAGGGCGCAACAGTTCCTCATGGAAGATCCTGACGGACAAGCGGAGCAGATTGCAGATGCACAAACTCAGCTTGAAGCGCAGATGATGGCAAAGGAACAGCAATACGCCGAGCAGGAAGCAGAGCTTGACGAGGAAACCGCAGAAGCGGAAGAAGAAACAGACGAATAATAAAGCACTCTTTTTAGGGTGCTTTTTTATATGACCGAGCATTTAAGTCATTAAACTGCATGGAATAAAGGTGGAGCAAAACACCAAGAAAAAAAGTAGGAAGGAATAGTGTTATGGAGAATAACGAAAACCTTGTGACCGAACAGGTTACTGAAAACGTGGAGCAGACCACAGAACAAACGCCTAAGACCTACACGGAAGCGGAGTTTAACGCAAAGCTTGACGAGGTACTGGGGAAGAAGCTCGCCCGTAGAGAAGCAAAGATACGCAAGGAATATGACCGCAAGTATGGCGGCTTGACCGATGTATTGAAAGCCGGAACGGGCAAAGAGAGTGTTGAGGAAATGACGGAAACATTCTCAAAATTCTACGAAAGCAAAGGTATCAAGATCGACAAGAAGCCTGAGTATTCGGCAAAGGATATCGAGACTCTTGCAAGAGCCGAAGCTGACGAGATCATCCGAGGGGGCTTTGAGGAAGTGGTCGAGGAAGTTGACCGCTTGACAGAGCTTGGTGCCGCCAATATGACCGCAAAGGAAAAGGCGGTTTTCAAGGTATTGGCAGAGCATAGACAGAACGCCGAGAGAAGCAACGAGCTTGCAAAGATCGGCGTTACCGAGGACATCTACAATAGCGAGGACTTCAAGGAATTTCAGAAGATGTTCAATGCGAATACTCCTATCACGAAAATCTATGAGACCTACGCAAAAACACAACCCAAAAAAGAATTTAAAACTATGGGAAGTATGAAAAACACGGCAAATAAAGATGGCGGAGTCAAGGATTTCTACACTTACGAGGAAGCTATGCAGTTCTCTCAGGCAGACCTTGACAAAAATCCCGAAATCTACAAGGCGATAAAGGCATCTATGCCGAAATGGTAATACTTCCTGACAGAAAGGAAAGGTAAACATTATGGCAGTAACTCATTTTATTCAGACTATATGGTCTAAGTCCATTCTTGATAATCTCGTTGTCAAGTGTAAGCTCGTTCAGAATTGCCACCGTGAGTACGAGGGCGATTGCAAGTATGCACAGAGCGTAAAGATCCTCGGCGTTGGTGAGCCTACTCTTGGCGATTACACCGGCGCAGATATCACCATCGAGGATATGTCCGATGCAAGTCAGCTCCTCACCATAGATCAGGCAAAGTATTTTGCTTTCTATGTTGACGACGTTGACAAGGCACAGAGCGTTCCCGGACTTCCTGAGAAGTTTCAGGAGAAGGCTGTTCACAAGCTCGCTGTTGCACGTGACAGCTTTGTTGCAAACCTTATCAAGAGCGTTACCGGTAACGTAACCACCGCTACCGCTCTTGGTGCAGATGCTGTCAAGAGCGCTATTGATGCGGCTATCATTGCTCTCCGTGAGCGTAATTTTGACGAGGACGGCGTAATCGAGATCACTCCCGCCGTTTACAATCTCTTTAAGAACAACCTGATCACTCTGTCTACCGATAACCCCGACTACATCAAGAGGGGTATCGTCGGCGTATACGACGGCTTTGAGGTTGTTATGTCTAATAACCTTGCAAAGGACACCACCTACGCATATTGCGCAGTTCGTGGTAAGAAGGCTATCGCATTCGCAGGTCAGCTTGAAAAGGTTGAAGCTTGCCGTGCTGAGAAGCGTTTCGCAGATATCGTCAAGGGACTTGACGTTTACGGCGGCAAGGTCATAGACACGGATCGTATTCAGGTTATCAAGGTTCCTGTAAAGGCATCGTGATATAAGGCGTAAAAAGCTCCGATATAGGGAGAACGCAAAGCGCATAGCATAACGCCTTGGGCGGAGTAGCAATATCTGTTACTCCGCCCTTTTCGTGAATATAGGGAGTTATGCTCATATATTGACGAAAGGAAAGGAGAGGATAAAATGCAAGTATTTATAAGAAAACCGAGTATCGACTTTTTCACGGGCGTAAGAGTGGAAAAAGATACGGTGCTTGAATATGCAAATGAGAACGTACAGCAGAGTCTTAAGGATTTGGTTTTCACTTCGGTTACATGGGTAAAGGGCGACGGCTACGAGAGTATGTATAAGACGACCATTTATCTCAACGAGGGCGACGTGCTTATCTTTGAGGACGGCGGCAGAGGTTACATAAAGCCCGTTGAAGGCTTTGTAACCATAGAAGAAGCAATAGACGATCTTGTAAACATTAAAGATTTGGGGGACGTGTAAATGTATCAGGTAAACGATGATATGTCCGTATATGTCACAAGGGGCGATATAGTCAATCTCGCTGTGACAGCAGAGGATAACGGAAAGCGGTATACATTCCATGCAGGGGATATGCTGAGAATAAAGGTCTTTGCAAAGAAGGATTGTGAGTCCATTGTGCTTCAGAAGGACTTCCCTGTTACGTCAGAGACGGACACGGTAGATATTTTCCTTGACGAGAACGATACCAAGATAGGCGAGGTTATCAGCAAGCCAAAGGACTATTGGTATGAGATAGAGCTTAATCCTCTCACCAATCCGCAGACGATCATAGGGTATGACGAGGACGGAACGAAGGTATTCCGACTCTTTCCCGAAGGTAGAGACTTGACCGAGGACGATCCCGTTATAACGCCCGAGGATATCCCCGTAGTCGATACGGAGCTTTCCCTTAACTCTAAACGCCCTGTGGAAAATCAAGTCGTTACAAGGGCATTGTATAGGCTTGAAGGAGCAATCCGAAGCAACGAGAAAAAAGCCGCAAAGACGGTAGACAAAGTTTTCGCAGGGGTAACCGCAGAGGTAAATGCCCTTAACGAAGCCCTTGCTATTGAGAGAGCGAGAATAACCAACATTGCGACACTTGAAGAAGGCAGCACGACGGGAGATGCGGAAATGATAGATGCTCGCATCGGAGTAGACGGCTTTATTGGTTCTAATTTAGGAGAGTCAATCAGGGGACAATTTAATATGCTTGCTAAGGCGGTTGGCGTAGATATAAATATTTCTTCGGTAAAATATGTTTCACCTAATGGAAGCGGAGATATAGTCGCTCAATATAGCGGATATATAAAAACAAACGGAGAACGTGAAGACACAAACACATATAACTGTTCTGACCTTCTGCCAATAAACGAAAGAACAGTTATTGAAATAAAACTTATAGGATATACCCATATGTGTTCTGTTGCGTTTTATGATGAGAACAAAGCCTTCATTTCGGGACTTATCGGAAGCCATACTTTTGATACGAGCCATACAGGATTTGTGAATATCCCCAGCGGTGCATCATATGTTAGGTTTTCCTTCCTTGCGCAAGAAACCGATTTATACGCAATAATTACAAAAGCAAATATAGCGTCTGCGATAGACTCGCTGTATTCCGATAGCGCATATTACGACTATGAAGCAATCGAAAGCAACGCAAAAAAGCAAGCATTATTAGACATAAACGGAAATGACTTAGGTTCAAATTCGTGGTGTGTATCGCACTATATGCCAATAAATAAGAATTGCACAATTTCATACAATCTAAAGGGATATACAACCGTTTCCTCTGTTGCTTTTTATGACAACGAATATAAATTTATCAGTGGCATTGTGGCAAGTACAGACGGAATGATTTCCGACACGGGAATTGCGCCACCTGACAATGCGTGTTATTTGCGTTATTGCGCTGTGGTAGGCTATACAGAACAGTATTTTGAGATCACAAAAAAGAGAATTGACTCGCTTGAAGTCGAAGTCGAAAGAATGGCAACAAACAATCCGCTGTATAGAAAGATTATGACCGCAACAGGAGATAGCATAACAGCGACTACATCAAACAGACCTTATGCGAGTTATGCTAAAATGATTGCTCAAAAAAACGAAATGACCTACGAGACAAAGGCGATTTGGGGAGCAACAATAGCAACTAATATTCGTTATGCTTCGGGATGCATTTTAGACACACTTTCGCAAATGCGTGATGATGCAGATTACATCATTCTTTCAGGCGGTGCGAATGACTTCTATTATTTGAACTCAGGAAAAGAACAGTTAGGCGAGATAACAGATGGATATACAGACACTTTTGATACAGATACCTTTTGCGGAGCGTTGGAAACAATGTGTAAAACGGCAATCGAAAAATGGGTTGGAAAAAAAATCGTGTTTGTAATCACGCATAGAATGTTAGACATTTCTGACCAAACAAGACTTCAACACTATATTGAAACTTTAATTAAAGTGTTGGAAAAGTGGGGTGTTCCTTATGTGGACTTGTGGCGCAATGTTCCCTCTTTAATGCTACCTTCGCTAAAAGACAGTTATACGACTATGGGCAATACCGAATATAACGGCACAGGTGACGGATTGCACCCAAACGAAGAAGGTTATAGAAAATTCTATGTTCCTAAAGTTGAAGCAATATTGAAAACACTATAAACATAGAAAGGAGAGGATAACATGAGCATAAAAGGAAACGCAGAGAGTAACATATTGCGTGGTCGAGTTGCCGATCCCGATAAAATACATGGCTTGTCTGCATATGAGCTTGACGTTATGTACGGCAAATTTGACGGAACATTGGACGAATGGCTGAAAGTAGTCCGTGGCGACTTTGACGAGCGTGTGGAAGAAGCGAAAGCGGAATTTGACAACGAGGTTGATACCGTGATCGTGCCGGAAGCAAAGGTAGAGCTTGAAAGTGCCAAAGACTCAGCCGTAGCAGAGATAGCCGATGCGGAAACAAATTCCCTTAAAGTTTTGGGAAATTACACGAACAGTTCAATAGGCGACCTTAAAAGAGCCGCCGCCGTTGCTGACGAGAAAGAGGTTTTGCTGTGGGAAAATCCCAACCCTTCCGCAGAGTTTACAAGCGGAACAATCAGCATAGACTATAACAGCATAGAGGGCATTGACGGCATAGGGGACATAGACAGCCTTAGAGTTGTTTTCCTCACTCGGACAATCGGTAATGTTGTTTTGCCAAGTGTTCAGGTCAAGCTCGGACAGAGTGGTAATATCCACTTTGCAGAGGGTTCTAATACGGCGAAAGCATATTCAAGAACATTCCTCGTTCATTCCACGGGCAATATTCAGTTCGAGGGAGCAGATCCCAACAACGCTGTTTGCATACCGTATAGAATATACGGCGTGAAGAATAAGGAAATCAACATTACCGGGTTAGCGAGCAAATCATACGCACACGAAACATTCGCTAACTCTCTAAAAGCGTCTGCAAGCGGTACGGTGGTATTTCTCTCCGACGTATCACCCGTTATATCAGGTATAAGCTGTAAAGTGCGTAGTGACAGTATATCTGACCTCACGAGTGTTACCGTATACAGAAGTGGAAAAAATCTGCTCAATACAAAACAGATAACGCCAAATTCAATCACACAAAACGGAGCAACACTTGAAGTGTTGGACGATGGTGGAATAAGAGGTAGTGGGATGGCTGAAGGATATATCTCACTCGGTCAATGGAGCATAAATTTACCAAAGAGTGGAAAAATTACGCTTTCGGCGAGTGGCGATTTCACCAATATGGGATGCACGCTAAGCGTATTTGACTCACTCGGAAATACGGTAGCGATTGATGGTGTAACAGCGATGTATAAAAAGAGAGTATTTGACTTGTCAGTCATTACCGATATCGCCTATGGTACCTTTGATATTAAAAGATCAAGCAACAACGAAGTATGTAGTGGTACGGCTTATTTCCAAGTGGAGATTGGAGATAGCACAACATCTTATGAGTCACCGATACCACCAATCTCCTACACCGTATCCGCAGACGGAACCGTAGAGGGAATTACATCGCTATATCCGAGCACCCTGCTTATGACGGACAATGTGGGTGCCGTAGTGGACTGCACGTACAACAGAGATTTAAACAAAGCCTTAGAGGAAATAACTCAGGCAATAATCAGTTTGGGGGGAAATGTATAATGTTTAATTTGCAGAATTTTATCAAAATGGGACTTGTTGATGCGGTTGGAAAGATGGCTGATTATCAGATCATACTCAACGCCGCCGCATGGCACGAAAAGGGAGTGCTTACCGAGGAAGATTTGTCCGATGTGCAGACTTGTATAAACGACAAGAACGCCGAAGCTGAGGAACGGGCAAAATCAGCAGAAGCAACCATTAAGTAATTAAATCAGCAAAAATATAACAACGCACATTCCTTTTGGGGTGTGCGTTGTTCGTTTATGAAGAAAGAAGGTGTAATATGAACCTTTTGGAAATGAAGAAAAAATACTTGGGACTTATCGAGGAATTAAACCCCGATAGCGAGTATTTGACAGACGATCCCGACCTTGCAGCGAAGCAGAACGAGACTGTCAATCAAGTTATGTACGAGCTTGCGAGGATAAAGAAGATCCCGAAGTACGTTGAGATAGAAGTGAGCGCAGGCGATATGCTTACCTTTGCGGATATCGAGAAGGAATGTGGCTACGAGGTATTTCAAGTCGGAACAGTTGGCGGCGTAAATAACACTCCCAAAGCAAGCGGAACGATCTTTAAGATATTGGAGAGCGGAACGGCTGAAATAGATTGCTTTGTCTATCCCGAAAGAATTACGGAGAACACGAAGGATAAAGCCTATGAGTTTGAGCTTTCTGCTGATGTGCTTGAAATCATGCCCTATGGTATCGCCGCTGACTTGCTGAAAAGTGATGTGTCCGCAGAATACGGAAACGTATATGCAACGAGATACGAAACGATGTTGCAGAGACTTGATCCCCGTTATCAGCTTACCACCGTCACCATAGAAGGGGGCGTTTACATATGAGTACGTCAACAGGGGATATTGTTTCCCGTATCTACGGCAATTTTCGGGGCGTTGACTTTCGTGGTGAGGAAATAAACCTTGTCAGAAGCCCTGACAGCTTGAACGTATGGAAGGACTACAAGGAAACGGACAGCATACGCACAAGACCGTGTATGGAGCTTGACACCGCTTTTGACGATACTGTTTACGGCGTATTCTTCTTCCGTGGCGTGATGTTGGTACATAGCGGTACAAAGCTGTATAAGGTCGTAAACGGCACGAAAACGGAGCTATACACGGGTTTGAATACAATCAATAGCGATGCCTTTATCTATGAAAACATTTGGTATTTCAAGGACGGCGTACATTATCTGCGGTATGACGGCACAACGATAAAAGACGTTGAGGGATATATCCCCACTACGTCAATAGCGAGGAAACCGCAGGGCGGCGGCACGGTACATGAAGATGTCAATATGCTTTCGGACTATCGTAAAAATACATTCCTTGCGGACGGAGAGAGTAGCGAGTATTACCTTGACGTTATGAAGCTGGACGAGGACTTCAAGCCGATTATCACGGTAAACGATAAACCTGTCACGGCGTTTACTGTTGACTATGAGCAGGGCAAAATTACATTTGACAATGCGCCGGGCGTTCCCTTGACGGACGGACGGGACAACGTAATAGTGCAATTCAAGAAAACCGTTATAGATAAAACGACGAACGATCCTGCGTATCGTGAATGTATCCTGAATTGCACTCTGCTTCAAGTGTTCGACAATAGGGTGTTCTTTAGCGGCAATCCCGACTATCCCAACACTATATGGCATTGTAGCTTGAACGATCCTACCTATTGTAGCGACCTTGATTTTTACGCCGAGGGTATGGACTACGCCCGTGTAAAGGGCATGGTGGCAGGAAATAACGCCCTGTGGGTGTTCCGTGAGCCGTCAGAAGCAAATACGAACGTATTTTATCATACGCCCACGATAGACGAGGATTACGGCAAAATATACCCTTCCTCACATTCCAGCATTACCATAGGTTGCGTAGGTAAGGCTATCAACTTTAACGATGATATTATCTTTTTCAGCAGCAGAGGAATGGAAGGTATCAGCGGAGACGTAACCACGGAACAGGTTGCGGCACACAGAAGCTCACTTGTTGACCGCAAGATGATTTCCGAGCCGAACTATGAGAATATGCTCCTTGAAGAATGGGAAGGATATTTGCTTGTTTTCGTTGGTGACAAGGTTTTTCTTGCAGACTCACGGGCAACGTTTACCAATGAAAACCACCTTGAATATGAGTGGTTTTATTGGGAAATGGAGAAGAAAATAACGAGCGTAAGAGTGTACGAGGGTGTTCTATATTTGGGAACGGCAGAGGGCGTATACACGCTGACCGATAATAAGGGCAATATAGAAAGCTATTGGGTAACACCGAAGGACAAATTTAAGGTGCCGCACAAGCTGAAAACCACGAACAAAAGGGGCTGTGTGGTAGAAGCAAAGGGCGATATATCCGTATATGCAAAGACCGAGGACACGGACTTTGAAAAAATCGGCTCATACGAAAACATCACGGATTATTTTGTAAGCAGAATTAAGCGTAAGAAGTTTAAGGACATTCAGCTTAAATTTCACTCAAATACAAGGTTTAGTTTAGAGACCGCCACGCTGGAATGCGTAATAGGCGGCTACATAAAGCGGTGAGGGGGGATATAAATGGCGAGTACTACCGAAGATAAGAGACTTACTGCGGTTGAGAACGAAGAAAAAGCGGCGTTGAACGAAAACGAAACAACTTACGGCGATATGATCAACAAGTCGGATAAATACTATAACGATCAAATCACCGCTTCCAAGAATTGGGCTGACAAGCAACAGCAGTTACAGCAAGAGCAAACCGACTTTACCATTGAGCAGATTGAACAACAGAAAGACCAAGCGAAACAGGACTATACCAAAGAGCAATCGGGCGCATATGTAGATTGGCAGAAGCAGAGCAATCAGTACGGCGCAAATGCTGAGTCAATGGCTTCCGCAGGATTGGCAAATTCAGGCTTTAGGGAAAGCTCCCAAGTCAGTATGTATAACACATACCAAGCCCGTGTAACCGCCGCAAGAGAGTCCTACAGCCGAGCGGTGCTGAATTACGATAACGCTATAAAAGATGCACGACTTCAAAACAGTTCCGTGTTGGCTGAGATAGCATACAAGGCATTACAGCAACAGCTTGAACTCTCCTTGCAAGGATTTCAGTACAAGAACTCTCTTATTTTGGAAAAGGCTAACGCAAAGAGGGCGATCAAGAACCAATACCATGCGCAGTATATGGACGTTCTCGGTCAGATCAATACAGAAAACGCTCAGGCTTTCCAAAGAGAACAATGGGAATGGCAGAAAGCACAAGCAGCCAAACAATCGGCAACAATCGGCAAGTCGTCCGGTGGTTCAAGCGGTGGCTCAAAAGGTGGTAGCAGTTCTTCTAAAAAAGATAATTCGAGCAGCCCCGTAGACAAAACGGAGTCCAAAGCACCATCCAACAAAGCAGATTTAAGACAGGCGGCTTGGAAAACTTTGAATACCGGAAATGTCTACTCAAAGGCGTTGAGCTTCATGAAAGAGAACGGCATTTCTGACGGCGGTCAGAGATTGCTTACAAGCGCAGAATGGAGCAAAGCAAAGCGGACGGGCGTTTTGGGTAGCGAGCTTGAATATAATTCTTACAACGACTATGTAAGAAATTATGTCTATTGGAGAATAGACGAGTCTTGATAAAGGAGTAGCGATATGGCAACATTCAGCGAATACAACAAGAAAAGAAAGAAGTCTTTCGCAGAATACACAGAAAATGTATTGGCTAATCCAAAGGACGAAATTGCGCCTGTAAGAGAAAGTGACGAAGATGATAAAGGTTTGGTTAAAAAGTCAAGCGTTTGGGACGATGGCTACCAATTCGGAGACGTAACAAAAACAATTCTCGGAACGGGCGCAGATGCCGTGCTTGGCTTTTCGCAAGGAGTGTCCGGCACACTTGAAGGTCTATATGATTTGGGTGTTCATGGTGTCGCCGCAGGAGCGGATTTGTTTGGTGCTGATGAATTTGCGGACAAAGCAAGAAAACACGCAAACAAGAACTACGTAGCCGATGCCTTTGATGATGTACGTGACGACTCAGGAATAGAGGATGCTTCTATTTTGGGTGATTTCAGCCAAGGTATTACCCAAGGTTTAGGTCAGGTAGGCTTGATTATTGCAACGGGCGGCGTTGCCGGTGCGGCTGGTTTGGGCGGAGTGGCTACAACCGCACTTACAACGGGTGCTATGGGATTAAGCTCTATGGGTAGCGGAATAAGCGAAGCGTATAACGACGGAGCGACAGACGGCGAAGCGTGGGCTTACGGTACAATGAAGGGTGCTGTCGATGCAGGAACAGAGCTTATTTTCGGTGGTCTCGGAAAGGGTATAAACGCTCTTGGTTTCAGTAGGGGTATTTCCTCTCTTGATGATATCTTTGCAAAGAAATTGAGTAGCAAGATCAGTAGTCAGTTTTTCAAGAACGCTGTTCAATATGGAGTAAAGGCAACAGGCGAGGGCGTTGAAGAAGTTTTGGCTGGTCTCGGTAGTGCCGGTGCCAAGTGGCTTACTTATAAGTCCGATGAAGAATTGTTACAGCTTGTTAAGGACGAAAACCTTCTTGAACAGTTTGCTATTGGCGTTGTAGTAAGTGGAATTTCTCAGGGTGGTGATTTCGTTTCTTCCACAGCCAAAGGCAGAGACTTTGTTTCAGGACTCTCCAAGAACGAGGAAGCCGTTGTCGATGCGGAATATAAGAACCGCATAGCCGAAGAAGAACAGAACGGCAACAAGCTCACCAATAAGCAGAAGAACAAAATCTATGAGCAAGTCCAAGCGGATTTGAAGAAGGGATATATCTCTACGGACACGATAGAGAGCGTTCTCGGCGGTGAAACGTATAAGAGCTATCAGGACACTATTGCTGAGGAAGATGCGGCTATAAAAGAGCTTGAAAGCATGTTAAAAGGTGACGAGCTTAAGGCGGCAATAGAGGATATTACAAACAATTCCAAGCGTGGAGCTTTGAAAACGCAGTTGTCGGAAGAAGTGCAGAATTTGCTGAAACAGCAGAAAGGCAAGACAGCAGAGGACTCTTTCCTTATGGAAAGCTACAATGAAAAGGCAAGACGAGGACAGAGCTACAATGCCGATTTGTCGAAGTATGACGAGAAGCAGAAAGCGATCATACAGAAAGCTATTGAAAGCGGAATACTGAACAATACAAGAAGAACACACGAATTTGTGGATATGATTGCAAAGATATCCGCAGATAAGGGTGTTTCTTTTGATTTCGCCAATAATGAGAAGATCGCTAACTCCAGCTTTGCGGTCAACGGCAAAACCGTAAACGGATATGTTGACGGCGATACCGTCACTCTCAACATAGAGTCCAAGAAACAGCTTGAAAAGGTAGTCGGTCATGAAATAACGCACATTCTTGAAGGTACAGAGGTTTACGATGTGCTTCAAGAAATGGTGTTCGACTATGCCGCCGCAAGGAAAGCAACGGACAGCAAGTTTAATAACGAATACCACGAACGCCTTTACAATGCAAGACAGCTTTATAAAGATGTCGATAGCTACAAGGGCGTTGACGGCTTCAAGAAAATCAAGCGTGAGGTCGTTGCCGATCTTGTGGGCGATTATCTGTTTACCGATCCCGATTTTATCAATCATCTTTCTACGAAGAACAGAAACCTTTTCCAAAAGATGTACGATGAAATCAAGTATCTGTGCAAGATAGCAACGGCAGGAACGAAAGAAGCGAGACAGCTTGAAAAGGTCAAAAAGGCGTTTGAAGAAGTGTATCGAGCAGATAGCAAGGCACAAAAAAACACCGCAGATAATAGCGGTGCAAAGTATTCTCTAAGCGGAATTACCGATAGCGGCATAGAGGTTTACGAAACAAGTCAAGAGACTATGAATTTGACTTGGGAAGAACGAAAAGCAAAGTATCTTGATGTTATGAAAAATGAATACCGTGGAAGAACGGCAAAATTCGAGCGTAACGGTCACGTTTACTATGCGGAGTTCGACCAAAGCAGCCTACGTAAGCCAATTTACGGTGATAAGAGGTCAAGCCCTAACGGTACAAAAGCACTTATAAAAGCGGGTGCGGACGGAGACATATTCGACCTTGTTGAAAATTCGGAATACAGAAGAAGCAGACCGAATACAAAAGATCATACCGATGCAGATTATTTTGACTATTTTGTTAAGACAGTCCAAATAGACGGAAAAGTTTTTGATTTGGTTGCGGATGTTGAGAAGAAATATGGTGGTGATGGTGGGTATGTTTACACCCTTGCACTAACCGATAATAAAAGAATTAAGGCATCCCCTACGCACGGATTAAATCCGGTCAAGAATGTAGGGAATGCCTCTAAGGATATTATACCACAAAATTCCGAAATGTCAAGTGGTAATGCAAAATTTTCTTTATCCACCGACAGCGAGGGCAACAAGCTCACGAAGGAACAGAGCGAGTATTTCAAGGACACCAAAGCCCTTGACAGAAACGGAAATCTGCTCAAAGTGTATCACACTACCAACAGCGATTTTACTGTATTCGACAAGTCCAAACAGGGCGAAGCTACGGGAGATACGAATACATATATGGGCTTCTTCTTTGCTGACGATGCCGAGTATATGCAGAATTTCCCTGAATTTGAGAACGGCAAGACGGAAGCGTATTACCTTAACATGAAAAATCCTATTGATATGACAAACATATCGAGGGAAGCGTTTATAGACGTTGTTGAGGTATTGGGCGGTGATGTGACAGAAGCGGCAGAGATTTACGATCAAGAGCTTTCGGACGAGAAGAAACGAGCGCAGTTGAGGGGTGATAATAACACTTCTCTTTCGCTTATTCGCTTACTTGATGAAATGACAGGTGATGCAGACTATCACACATTCGTTGAGGAATTGAAGCCCCACTATAACGAGCTTATGGCAAAGGGCTATGACGGCGTTGTAAACTACCTTGACGAGCTTTTCGGAGCGAAGGAGTACATTGTCCTCGACTCTAACCAAGCGAAGCTGACGAGCAATAAAAAGCCTACAAGCAATCCTGATATAAGGTATTCGCTCTCTGAGGATAGTAAGGGTAGAGAATTATCCGAGAGTCAACAGAGATATTTTGCAAACAGCGTAGTAAGGGACGGAAACGGCAATCTTCTTGCGGTAAATCACGGCACAAATGAGGATTTCCATGTTTTTGACTTTTCAAGGATAGGAAAGAACGGAAAAGCAGAGGGATATGGTTTTTATTTCAGCGACGATCCTGAAATAACAAGTCGGTACGGCGGTATTCAAAAAGAGGTATATCTCAACATTACAAAACCTTTGTCGCAAACCAAGAAAACAATGACAAAATCTCAGCTTGCAAGATTTGTAAACAGCGTTGTTGATTTTGACATATCCAAATATGGCGAAGGTGATTTGACGTGGCAAGACTCTTTTATTTCAAACTATGTTATGACTTATGAGCCACGAATGACGAGACAGCGTGCCGTACAAGAGTTTGTAAATCAGATATGGGATTACAACACCAACGACTTTGATCTCATTTACGAGATTGCGAACGGAGACGGTAAGACATATTCAACAGACTCTATGCGAGAGTTTTACGATCTGCTGACTCAAACGCTGGGATATGACGGAGTTATTGCGGAGTGGTCGCATAAAGACGGATCATCAAAGGTATATGTTACTTTCAATTCCGAGCAAGCAAAATATGTAACAAATACCGAACCTACCGAAAACGTGGATATGAGATATTCCCTTTCCGCAGAAGGCGAGACTTCCAAGCGTTCCAACAGCAGAGGAACATACGGCGAGGATATATTGCTTGAAAAAGCTCCTACGAAAGAGGACGTTACTCCCGTTAATGAAACAACAAGTTCCGAAATGGAACAAGTTGCGGACGACTTTGCGCCTATGACCGAGGAAGAAGCAAACGCCTTGCAGAGTGAGCGCCTTGACAGCTTTACCGATGAAGATGCACCGCCCGTAGCGGAAGCATCGTATTACGGCGAAAGTGAAGATGTAACACCATCTAATCCGTTTGAGGAAAGAGACATAAAGGACGTTGGCAAACGAAACGTCAAAGCTTATATGTACGAAAATCCCGAGGTAAAACCTTTCTTCCAAGCAGAAGCAAATGTTATGTTGGGAGAATTGCGTGATACTGTAAAGGGCGAAAGATGGTACAACGATGAAGTGTACTACGAAACAAACGGAGAAGCTGGTTTCGGTGGTACAACGAGACAGACAACACCTGAGATCGCATATCTGCTTGACAATTTGGGATATTCCTACGCCGATATCGAAAAGGGCTTAAATGCTATTATCGAGGACAACGGCGCAGAGAATAACGCAATATCAAAGCGTATTGAGTTCTTGCTGAATGACCGTCTTTTGAATGGCTATCAACAGTACGGCTATGATATTCCGCCCAATCAGGACTATATCAATCTCTTAAATGAGAAGCAGATCACCGAGTATTCCGAGGAAGCACGGAAATCTTTCTTTGAAGTGGCTGACGATTACGCACCTATGGCGGAAACGGCTGAGGAAATCGCACCTACAAGAGAATACGAAGCTATCAAGCCGAAACCCGAACAGCCCACGGGCGAAGAAGCAGAGTGGGCGAAAAACAAGATGGCGAGAGCGGATAAAGTCAACAGCGAGGAACAGCATACCGCCGAAATTCTTGATACCGAGCCTGAAACGGCAAAGAAAAAGGTTAGCGGCTGGTCGAAGTTTAAGGCGAATTTCCTTGACAAACATAGCGTATTTGAAAAATTGGCGCTTAAAACAAAAAATCGTGAGTTGATGGGAAAAGCAAATCACATGCTATCCTCTGAGTCAAGGGCGCAATGGCTTATAGGTCACGGAACAGAGGGCGTGAAGTCCTTGAATGATATTCGTGCGGAAGTAGAAAGCACAGGAATGACAAAGCAATTCTATGAATATCTGTACCACAAGCACAATGTTGATAGAATGAACCTTGAAGGACGATACAAGGACGTAAAAAATAAACCTGTGTTCGGTTACGATGTTACGGCTGACAAATCACAAGAGATCGTAAATCAGTATGAGTTTGCAGAGCCGAAATTCAAGGAATACGCACAAGATGTATATAACTACATGAACCACCTGCGCAAACAGTTAGTAGATAACGGCGTTATCTCGCAGGAAACGGCTGACTTGTGGGCTGAAATGTACCCTCACTACGTTCCTATTCGTAGATCGGGAGACTCAGGACTTAATATCAATGTACCGCTTGATACCGGAAGAACGGGCGTAAATGCTCCGATTAAAAAGGCTACGGGCGGAAGCAGAGATATTCTTCCTCTGTTTGACACAATGGCAATGAGAACGGAGCAGACATACAGAGCTATTGCAAGAAACAGCTTTGGTGTTGAGTTGAAAAATACTCTTGGCTCTACCGTTGAAAGCAACGCAACAAATCTTGATGAAGTCATTGACAGCATTGATAAGCATGAGGAATTATTGCAGAAAGGCGAAAACGGCAGAAATCCTACGTTCACGGTATTTGAGGACGGAAAACGAGTAACCTTTGAAATTACCGAGGAAATGTACGATGCTTTGAAGCCTACGAGCGAGGGATTGGCGTATACAAACAAGGCTCTTAACACGATAAGCAATATCCGCAAGGGACTTATTACCGAGTACAATCCCGTCTTTATGGTCACTAACGCCATCAAGGACGTTCAGGACGTGCTGGTAAACTCCCAGCACCCTTTAACGACCTATAAGAATTTGCCGAAAGCGATCTATGATCTTGCAACAAAAGGACGTTGGTACACGGAGTATATGGAAAACGGCGGTGAGCAAAACACCTATTTTGACAGCAATACCAACACCTTCAAAGCCGAAAATAAAGGATTTGTTAAGGCAATAGGTATGCCGTTAAGAGCTATAAGTGCGGCGAATAACTTTGTAGAACGTGCACCGAGACTTGCTGAGTATATCGCAAGCCGAGAAGCAGGGGCGAGTGTTGAGGTATCAATGCTCGATGCGGCGAGAGTTACAACGAACTTTGCGGCAGGCGGTGACGTGACAAAATTCCTCAACCGAAACGGCGCAACATTCTTAAATGCTTCCGTACAGGGCTTTAATCAGCAAGTACGAAACATAAGAGAAGCAAAGGCGAACGGTCTTAAAGGGTGGCTTGGCTTGGCGGCGAAATTTGCGATTGCCGGACTTCCTGCTATGCTCCTTAATCATCTGCTATGGGAAGATGATGAAGAATACGAGGAGCTTTCCGACTATGTAAAGCAGAACTATTACGTTGTCGCAAAGTATGGTGACGGTCAGTTTGTAAGAATACCTAAAGGTAGAACGGTAGCCGTTATTCAAAACGCATTTGAGCAGGTCAGCAACGCATTGACGGGAAATGACGAGGTAGATTTTAATAGCTTCTTTGAGTTGTTTTTAAATAACCTTGCACCGACTAATCCGTTAGATAACAATATTCTGTCTCCGATTTTGCAGGTCGCTCAAAACAAAACTTGGTACGGCGATGATCTTGTTCCTACGAGATTGCAAGACCTTCCTGCTGCCGAACAGTATGACGAAAGTACAGATGCTCTGAGCAAATGGCTGGGCGAAAAGCTGAATTACAGCCCTTACAAGCTCAATTATCTGCTCGATCAGTATAGCGGCGGTCTTGGTGATGTATTCTTGCCTATGTTGACTCCCGAAGCGGAAAGCGGAGATAATTCCCCGCTTGGCAATTTGCTTGCTCCTGTAAAGGATAAATTCACTACCGACAGCGTAATGAATAATCAGAACGTCTCCGACTTCTACGATACCGTGGACGAGCTTACAACCAATGCAAAGGGTAGCAAGGCAACGGACGAGGATATTCTGAAATACAAGTACATGAACTCCGTTAGCACAGAGCTTTCCGAACTGTATAAACGGAAACGTGAGATACAGAACGGCGACCTACCAGACGATGCGAAGTATGCGGCGGTGCGTAATGTACAGAAGCAGATTGATGAACTCACAAAGAATAGCCTGAACACCTATAACAACGTGTATATCGAGGACGGCTATGCAAGAGTAGGTGATAGGCATTACAGGGTGAATAACGAGGGCGAATGGACGAAAATCTCTGACAAGCAATTAGAGAGACAAGAAGCGGTAACAAAAGCACTCGGTATTTCACCTTCGGAATATTGGAAAGAAACCGAAATTTCCATTATGCCCATGACCGATGGTGAGTACGAATTTGCCTACGAAAATCCCGAAAAATACACAGTAGCAAAAGCCGTAGGCGGTTACGATGCGTATAAGACATACGCAAGCGAATTGTACGATATCAAGGCAGATAAGGACGAGAACGGAAAATCTATAAGCGGTAGCCGAAAGGAAAAGGTTGCTGAATACATCAACAATCTTGAAGCGGATTACGGCGAAAAGATTATTTTGTTCAAGAGCGAATACCCTGCCGATGATACCTACAACGAGGATATTATCGAATATCTTAACAGCCGTGAGGATATTTCCTACGAGGAAATGGTAACTATCTTGAAAGAGTTAGGATTTACTGTTTCCGGCGACACCGTATCATGGTAAGGGGGTAGAGATATGAGCAGACAGGACAGGCAGGCGGCACGAACGCCTGCCGACCTTGAAAGAAGATATAACTTTGGCAGAAGTTTTGCGGAGTTAAGGAATATCGCCTTAGATGCACAGACTCACGTTTACACTTTGGAAGAAACCGTGAAAAAGTGGTCGCAGAGTGTTGGTAGCTCTCTTGAAGGCGTTTACGCAAAGCTTGAAATGAAGATCGACTATGACGAAAACGATCAAATCGTAAGTATGTTAAACGCTTCTGCCGACGTTATCACGCTGAACGCAAATAGGCTTGTCGTAAACAGCGATAATTTTTCGCTGACCGAAAACGGCACGATAACCGCAAAATTGGGTGTTCTTGGTGGCTGGATTATCGGTGCTGATGGCTTGTCGAAGGAAACAACAACGTTTGAGGACAATGTTGTTATCACGAACACAACAAAGATACTTCCCGACACAATTCTTTGTAAAGAATATAAAGGGATTACAGGCTCGTTTTTTTATTTCGACAAGCAAGTTGAGATATCCGATGGCGGCATACACATCACAAGGAGCGGCACCGGCACGGTGGTTGACACGGTATTCGGAACATCAGACATACCATTCATGGACGTTACCCTTAACGGGACGCAATATCTACTGTATATTGATACCGCTACTTTCAGCGTAAAAGCAAGCCCGGTTGATTAAGAAAGGAACAATTGTATGAATAAAGGACAGACACCACCACAGAAACCTTTAGCTCTGCTTCATGAGGAAGCGGAGAATATCATATTTAATGCTGTGAGCATGGCGGCGAAGCTCATACCCTTTTATCTGCTCGAAGGTATCATGACTAATCTTTTACATCAGGTAAGAGAGAAAGCGAGAGAAGAAAGAGAGGGTGCGGCGAGACTCTACGAAAAGCAGTTAGCGGAATACGAGGAAGCAGAAAAGGAAGATACCAATGGATAAATTAACTTTTATTGTAACGCTGATTGGTGAAATCGGCGTTCTCTTGGGGGTGATTATCCCCGTTATCGTGTGGATTGTGAGAATAGCGGACGGGCAGAAATGCCAGTTACGAGCAGAAATGCTGCGGATATATTACCGCCATCAAGAGTCACAGACCATACGACAATACGAGTATGAGAATTTCGTATATCTCTATCAGGCGTATAAAGCCCTCAAAGGAAACTCATTTATCGACAAAATCTATAAAGAGATACAGACTTGGAAGGTCGTATCATGAAAGGGTGTAGTTTATGAGAAAGATTATTGAGAAAATCAAGTCTTTGGATAAAGGCACAGTAATTCGCACTATTGTGCTTATTCTTGCGCTGGCAAACCAAATTATAGCCGTTCTCGGTGCTACATCGTTTGCAAGTGCTCTGTGGTATCAAATCGCATCTATCGTTGTGACAACCGCCACAGCCATTTTTACGGCATGGAAAAATAACGATTGGACGTATTTCGCAAAGCTCGGCTCCGGCGTTATGCACGCTCTTAAAGACGGCAAGATAACGGCTGATGAAGTTACCGAACTGCTTGACAAGGGCAACGGCAAGAAATAATAGTTTTATATGGGGAAGTCTTAACGGCTTCCCCTTTTTTCTTTTTATCATCATCGGAAAGGACAGATACAAAATGATTAAAGCATACTCAAAGAAAAAAGACGGCAACAAAAAGCTATCAGCGAATTTTAGAGTAAGGGAGTTTGCTTGCACGGACGGTAGCGATCCGATTTTTATTGACTCAGAATTGGTGAATATTCTGCAAAATATACGTAACCATTTCGGAAAGGCGGTCACGATCACGTCAGCATACAGAACGCCGGCAAGAAATAAAGCTGTCGGTGGTACAACCTATTCCCAGCATCTATACGGCAAAGCGGCGGATATTAAGGTAAAGGGAGTAACGCCGAAAAAGGTCTCAGCTTATGCGGAAACGCTATTGAAAAGCTGTGGGGGTATTGGGACATACGCCACGTTCACGCACGTTGACACACGGGCGACAAAAGCACGTTGGCAAGGTAAGTGATACCCCACACATCAAAACGCCGTGTAGCGAGTTTTTGGGGCATTACAAAAGGCGGACAAAATCTGTCCGCCCCACTCTTATTTGATATCTTCAAGGATTTTTTCAAGCATTACGATTTTTACAAGAGAAGCATAGGCTTTTGTTTTGTCCTCTTTCACTTTTTCCTCGTTATGCTCCTTGTATGCTTCTGCAAGCTCTGTTTCAAGATAGTTGATAATTTCCTCTGCTGTTGTCATTATAATCAATCCTTTCAAATATTGGTGTAAACATTTTGTAAACAAGGCTTATACCGTGTCTGCCGTGTGGTATAATAATAGAAGATAATAGGATTTATAGTACCATATACGGACAGTAGATAAGTCAAGTGTCCCTATATGGTATTAAAGGGAAGCCTTATGCATCAAGGCTTCTCTTTTTCTGCTATTTAAAATTTCCAGTGTACGACTACATTTTCTCCGTCAATTTCGATATAATAAATAAGTGATTGAATGATATTACGTCTATCTTCAAGGCTGAGGTTCTTATCATTCATCAACGCCGCAAGGTTTTGGATTTGCTCATTTGTCATTCCGGTGCCGTCAGCTTCGGGGACATTGAGTGAGTCCAATTCTTTTTCAAGAGCCGTTTTCGTTGTATTAAGAGCCGTTACCTTTTGATTGATAACATCGAGCGGCATATTACCTAAAGAATACAAGTCCATCATGTTAGAGATTTGAGAGCTTATGCTTTCGATTTCTGCATTGATGGTCTTTATTTTTTCGCTTACGTCGTTCTGCGGTTTGTTCTCTCTTACTTGGTCGATATAATCAGGATCGAGTGAAAGATGTGTGATAGCTTCAATAACAACATAGTCGAGATCGAGCATACGATAATTTTTATTCTTGCAGTTTGGGTCTTTAATCATTTTCTTTTGGGATTTGTTTCGAGAATAGCAAGAATAATAATATGTGCCGTTTCCGTTTCCTTGTCGGCAATACTTACCGCCGCAATGCTTACAGTAGATTATACCGCCCAACAATGACGAAAATGGTTTGTAGGTCGTGCCGTACTTCTCTTTTCGTTTATTCATTATTGCGTTGACGTCCTCAAATTTTTCCTCTGACATGATCGGCTTGTGAACGCCTTTATAATACTTGTCCCTATGCTTTATCATTCCGATATTGGTAGGATTGGAAAGAACTCGGCGTATCGTTTTAGCATCCCATTCGCCGTATTTCGTCTTATAGCCTTTTTCTGTGACTATGGCTGCTATCGTTCTGACGGGCGTGTGATTGATGAACATATCGGCTATTTCGTTGACTTGCATAGCTTCATATTCATTTGGTATCAGCATATCGTCTTTATAATCATATCCTATCGGAGTCCATTTAGAGCCGTGCCATTTACCTTCTTGCGCTCGGCTGTTCTTCCCGATCATCGTTCTTTCTCTGATCTGCTCCCTTTCAAACTGAGCGAATACCGCTAATATCCCCAAAAAGGCTTTTCCCGTGGGAGTGGAAGTATCGAAATTTTCAGTAATTGAAGTAAAATAAACGTCGTGCTTATCGAATACATCTTCAATCAAATACAGCGTGTCCTTTTGGCTTCGTGAGAGTCTGTCGAGCTTATACACTAAAACCATATCAATGTTTTTCTTCTCTGCATCTTTAATCAAAGATTGTAGCCCTGGTCTTTCCAAGTTAGATCCTGTAAATCCGCTATCGGTGTAAATTTTATACACCATCCAGCCCCTCGCTTCGCAGTAGGCTTTCATTCTCTTAATCTGCTCCGGAATAGAATAATTGTCCTCTTGCTCATGTCCACTAACACGTGGGTATAGTGCTACTCTCATAATGTATCTCTCCTTTGATGTTTATTCTTTGATGTGCTTGCGCTGTCGTATGCTGACGGCATCACCACCTTAAATGTGTAATTTTTGTTGCAATAATGTACGTCTGATGGCTTATGTCATTTTGCCAATCCACTCATGATTGTCTTGTAATAATTATGCAAGGAGATAATTTCCTCTTTGTGTTCGAGTTTCATTCGGAGAAGGTCGCCCTCGGCAGTAAGAACACCAACTTTGTCCTTAAGCATGGCATTCTCGGCGGCAAGCATGGCATTCTCGGCGTTGAGCCTATCTACTTCACTTTGTAAAGTGATAAGTGTCTTATTTCCAACAACTATCTTGCTTTCCGCAAACAGATCATCAAGCGAGCCGTCAAGGACAGCAACGATACGGCGCAAGGTGTCTACATAGGGATTATCCGTGTCTCCTGAAAAGATACGGGCAACAGTCCTTTCGGGCAAATTTGTCTGTTCGGCAATCTGTTTAGACGACATTCCTTTCTCTTTTTTAAGCTCTTTTAGGTTATCAAGCCACATATTCTTATCCTTTCGATGTTATAAATTTGTCATTATCAATACTAAACTTGGCGTTAGAAACGACAAAAGTGAGCATTGACTTTTTTGCTTTACTGAATTAAAATATTGTCAGAATTTTGAATAACTTTAAACACTATCAACTTTAACAGTATTGGAAATATTTTCAGCTATTCGTATAGAATTGATTGATTGTATAATGTTTTCAGAATTATTATTTTGCGAACTTACGTTCGCCTTGCTTGAAAGGAGCTTGTTATTATGAAAGAAAACAAATTATTATCCTACATTTCCACGCTCACACCTGAGCAAATTGAAAAACTCGTCAATCAGCTTCCACGATTGATTTCATTACTTTCAGAACAAGCTCCACCTTCTCCTCAGGAACAGACTTCGCAAATTCAATAAGCTGTTGCATATTCTCGGAAAGCCTATCGTCTGCGGTAGGCTTTTTTTCTTTTTCTTCTTCTCCTAATAGGTAGCCTACCGATACGCCGAAGTATGAAGCTATCTTTTGAGCGTTTACGGCGGATATCCCAGCCTGTCTCCCCATTTTTAGATCTGTTAGTATGCCCTTACTCATACCTATATCGGTACATAACTTCCCCCCTTTTATCCCACGTTCATCACATAACGTTATAATATTTTCATATAAAGTACCCAAATCCGTATCTCCTCTCTTGTATATTGTTACAAAAATACGGAAATCCGTAAATTTGTTATTGACAAATACGGCGTTCAGTACTATAATATAGTCGTGGCAAGTACGGAACGCCGTACATCAATATTTGTTGACACCATTATTATAGTACTTTTATCCGTACTTGTCAATGCAAACGAATGAAAGGAGAATAAAATCGTGAATTTATCCAAATTTTCAGACTTTGGATTGTGCGTAAAAACCAAACTGCTACAGCTCGGTAAAGATCAGAAGTGGCTTGAAAACGCTGTTTCGGAAAAAACAGGGCTGTTTGTAGATAACGGTTATATGTACAAAATCTTGACAGGTCAGCGCAACGCTCCAAAGGTTGTTGCGGCAATTCGTGAAATCCTGAACATCGAAGAATAAGAAAGGAAAAAAGAAAAATGGCAAAGGATTTTTTAACAGACGAGCAAGTGGAGTTTGAAATTAACCGCTTGCTTCATTCAAACGAGGTACAGTTAGCAAAAAAAGAAATTCGCATTAAGTACAAACGCAGACAGTATATGTATCAGCTTAGAAATATGGAGAAAAGGGGCAAGGAATTATCCAAGCAAGGCATAACAATGGATAACCTTGAAAGCCGTCTTTTCGGTGATAACGTAGGCGAGGACGAAATGATATGAAACTGATACATATAATGGCTGACGGCACTATTAGGAACTCCGTAGACGGTCTTGTTATAAAACTACCGGAATTTTACCAAGTGCTGAGCGGTATTCAGCAAAAGAAAAAACATACATAGGAGCGAGACAATGAACGAGATTTTTGAAATTGCAGTAATGGCAATATTGCTTATAGTTGCAGGAACGCCTTTTGTAATTGCTTTTGACAAGGCAAAAAAGGAAATGGAAGCTGATGACAACGAGAGGGGTGACGAGTGATGTTTACCCTTACGGACGATCCTCATAGAGACTTTGATCGGCACGAAGCGATACAGCAAAGACAGCGGGAAAGGCTTCCGAAGTGTGGTTACTGCCGAGAGCCAATACAAGACGAACACGCCTTTGTTATCAATGGAAAATGTTTCTGCGGAGAATGCTTGAACGATTATCACAGAATACGTGTTGCTGATTACTGTCAGTAACATAAGGTCAATTATTTCAATATTCAGAAAGGAATAATAAACAAATGATAAAACTCTTGATCGGCGGTTCTCCCTGCACATTTTGGAGCATTGCACAGAAGAACAACCGAGAAACCGAAGCGGAAGGTTTGGGCTGGGAGCTATTCAAAAACTATCTCATAGCTAAAGAGAAATTCAAGCCTGATTTCTTCCTATATGAAAACAACAAGTCGGCAGCACAAGCAATTAAAGACCAAATAAGCCGTGAGCTTGGTGTTGATTTAATGTATATCAATTCAGCATTGGTATCGGCACAGAACAGGCAGAGATTTTACGCTTTTAATTGGGAAGTCGAACAGCCCGAAGATCGAGGGATTTTGTTGAGGGATATATTAGAAAGTGGCGAGGATTTATTGTCGCAACAGAAAGCTCCTTGCGTAACGGCGAGGATTTCAGACAGTACACCAAAACACACAATCGAAAAGCATTTCGGCTCAATGGTCGCCGAGCCTATTTACATTGGCGAAGTCCCCGAACACAAGGGAACGTATCGCAACGGAAAACAAGCAAGTCAGCAATATCGGGTTTACGATGCGAACGGAAAGTCAGTTGCAGTAACAACGGCGGCTATTACCAATGTCGCAGAGCCTATCCGTGTCGGTTGCTATCCCTCGCCTGATGGAACACTAAAAAACAGTCCAGGCATGAGGTTATATAGCATTGACGGAAAGTCGGTTAATATGACCGCACAAGGTGGCGGTCTTGGGGCGAAATCGGGACTATATACTGTTCCCGTAAAATATCCGTATGCTACACCTACCGAATGGGACGAGAACGGCAGACCGACAAAGGCAATAAGCGGAGCAGACGGAAAAACCTATACCGTGTACGAGGTACGCAACGGCATTATTACTATTAAGGAAAAGCAATATCCTATTAAACTTGCAGACGGATTTTATATAATCCGCAAGCTCACTCCCGTAGAGTGCGAGAGACTTCAAACTCTCCCCGATGGCTACACAAGAGCGGTGAGTGATGCACAGAGATACAAAGGGCTTGGCAACGGCTGGACGGCAGAGGTCATTATACATATCCTCAACGGAGCATTGAAAGACGTTCCGAGAGACGAGGAAATTATAGTGCTGTCAATGTATGACGGAATAGGCACCGGAAGATATTGCCTTGACAAAATGGGCTTTACGAACGTGAGATATTACGCATACGAAATTGATAAATACGCTAAGCAAGTATCTATGAGT
>JAEIGA010002766.1_pt1 | contig 27782 bp, 16 predicted proteins | sample 9270691 | NCBI WGS metagenome assembly JAEIGA01 (sample SAMN17057246, study PRJNA624740) | gut metagenome | biome: biome; isolation source: fecal sample | host: Bos grunniens | place: China: Xizang | collected 2019 | reverse complement strand
TGTATGTTACGGTGATTGTGTCACCGGCTTTGAATTTTGGGTAGCTGGCTCTCTTCTCGTTTGCGAATGCCTGCTCTACTACTTTAATAAGATCCATTTCTGTATTAAATTTAAATTTTAGGGCAACATTGCGATTCTTTTTCACCCTTCGCAAGAGGTTGCTTTGATTTTGGGATTGCAAAGGTAGGAATAATATTTTAACCTCCAAACTTTTTTGAAGAAATTTTATCAAAAAATGCAAAATTTCTCATTTTTGCCCTTGAAATTCCCTGAAATGCATCCTTTAGTCGAACCAATCCTTCAATTTTTCAAAGAAGCTTTTGTCTTCTTTAGTAGGATTTGGCTTGAAAGCATCCTTGTCCCGCAGTGATTCGATGACAGCCTTATCTTCTCTGTCGAGTCTCTTAGGGATCCAGACAGCAATCTTGACGTAAAGATCACCTGTACCGCCATATCCGTTTACAGTAGGGAGTCCTTTGCCGCTGATTCGTGTCACGGTTCCGGACTGGGTTCCAGCGTCAATCTTGATTTTTCTAGGGCCGTCAATGCAAGGGATTTCGACTTCTGCTCCAAGTATGGCTTCAGGAAGGGAGATTATCTTTGTATAATAAAGATTGTTTCCTTCGCGCTTGAAATCCGGATGCTCCTGCTCTTCGATCACGACAAGAAGATCTCCGTTTATGCCATTGTTCTTTGCAGCGTGTCCTTCTCCCTGGATCGTGAGCTGCATTCCTGCTTCTACTCCAGCAGGAATCTTTACCTTGATTGTTTCGCGCTTTCGCACCAAACCGCTTCCTCCGCAGGTCCGGCAAGGATTTGTGATAATCTTTCCTTCTCCTCCGCACTGCTGGCAGGTTGAGTAGGTGACTGTCTGGCCGAAAAGTGAATTGACGATCCTCTGTACCTGTCCTGTGCCTCCGCAGGCTGTGCAGGTCTTTATATCTGAACTGTTTTTCGCACCCCTGCCTCCACAGTCGGTACAAGGAACGCTTTTTTCGATGCTGATTTCCTTTTCCACTCCTTTGGCGATCTCCTCCAAGGTGAGTTTCACGCGTACGCGTATGTCGCGTCCTCTATAAACCCTCTGCTGCCTCTGACCTCCACGATTGCCGCCGAATCCTCCGCCAAATCCGCTGAAACCGCCGAAGCCTCCACCGAATGCGCCTCCGAAGAGGTCATTGAGAATGTCGTTCAGATTTCCGAATCCGCCGCTGAAGTCAGGGCCGGCTCCATCTACACCAGCGTGACCGAACTGGTCGTATTTCGCCTTCTTGTCCGGATCGCTGAGGATGGAGTATGCTTCAGCCGCCTCCTTGAACTTCTCCTCGGCTTCCTTGTCGCCGGGATTCTTGTCAGGGTGGTATTTGACTGCCAGTTTCCTGTAAGCCTTCTTTATTTCGTCTGCCGATGCGCCTTTTTCTACGCCCAGCACTTCATAATAATCTCTTTTTGCCATAAATATAGAGGTCTTAGATTCCGACTACCACCTTAGCGAAGCGGATGACTTTTCCATTGAGAGTATATCCTGTCTGAACTACATCGAATACCTTTCCCTTCTTATCTTCTTCCTGTACCGGGAACTGTGCTACGGCCTCGTGAAGGTCGGTGTCAAACGGCTGGTCTATAGCTTCGATCACTGCCAGACCCTTGCCTTTGAGATATCCCATCAACTTACTGAAAATGAGCTCGGTACCTTCTTTAGCTGCATCGCTGTCATTTGACTCAAGGAGTACTTTCAGAGCTCTTTCGCAGTCATCCAGAATTGGCAGAAGTCCCTTGATGGTTTCGGTCGATGCCATACTTACCAATTCGAGTTTTTCCTGAGCGGTACGTCTACGGAAATTGTCGAATTCCGCCATCAGCCTTATATAGTCATCTTTGTCTTTTGCAGTCTTCTCCTCGAGCTGGGCTACCTTCTTTTCCAGCTCCTCTATCTTCGCCTTATCTTTATTGCCTTTCTTCAGGAATCCCTTCTTTTCCTGCGCAGCTTCTTCCTTAGGCTGCGTCTCCTGCACCGGGGTCTCCTGTGCTGTCTCCTCCTGATTCAGAGTCTCCTGATTCTTTTGTGTGTTTTCTGACATATTCCTTAATCTCCTTAATTGTTATCTTGCCAAACAGAAGTGCGACAATAGTCGCAATAATCATAGTTATAAGCATCTTATCGTCTTGTTGATTTCGTTTTTTTTCAAAACGACCGGCAAAGATACAAATAATCTGCCACTCGAAAAATACTGACAATATGGCAGAAAATATCCGGAATCATAGGATCTGTCTTACCAGAATGTCATATCTTTCACTATAGTTTAGTCTTCGGACAGCGTCAGATTATGATGGAGAATGCAATGATGGCCCGGTCTTTTGCATATTAAAATTTTTAAGCAACTCTGCCGGAGTTACGAATAAATCTAAAGATTTATCGACGGAATAACGATTTTTTGACTAAATTTGCGCAATTTAAATATTAATAACCATAACCGTAAAATAATGGCAAAATTCTTCGATCCGCCACAGGCGAAGCCACTTCTTCCGAAGGAGAAGATTGATTCTGTTTATAAGTCGATGAGATTCAAGGTCTTTATGGGTTCCTTCCTTGGATATGCAGCTTATTATCTTGTAAGAAAGAACCTGTCACTTGCAGCTCCTGATATGATTGCCGAGGGATTGGCAGACAAATTCGGTATTGGAGTAGCTGCTTCTGCTCTCTCGATTGCGTATGCATTCAGCAAGTTCGGAATGGGAATGCTTTCTGACCGTTCTGATGCAAGGAAGTTCCTCACTGTGGGCTTGGTGGTGGCATCGCTTGTTATGATGGCAATGGGCCTTCTGCCGTATTCGGCTGCAAACCCTGCCTTCAATGTAGCAATGCTCTTTGTGGTTATGCTTTTCGTGGGTGTCCTTTCCGGAATGGGATGGCCTCCTTGCGGACGAATGATGGCATATTGGTTCTCGAATAACGAGCGAAGCTTCAAGATGTCGCTCTGGAACACTTCTCATACAATCGGTGCCGGTACCCTTGGTATCATCGCTATTTTCGGAGTGGGACTTTTCGCAGACCTTGGAATAGAGCAGACTTGGAGAGCGAACTTTATCGTTCCTTCGGCTTTTGCTCTTATTCTTGCGGTTTTCTGCTGGTGGTCTCTCCGTGATACTCCCGAGTCGTGCGGACTTCCTTCGGTGGCAGACTGGAGAAACGACCATTCCGGTGTGAAGACAAAGGAAAAGGTGGGTGAGAAGGTGCCTTTCAAGACTCAGCTCTTTGATTATGTACTCAAGAACAAGTGGATCTGGATGATCGCCCTTGCAAATGCATTTGTATATATGGTAAGATATGGTGTGGGTGACTGGTCACCGACATACCTTCAGGAAACCGGCATTATGACAGGTGCAGAAAGTAAGATGGCATTCTCTATCCACAATTATGTCGGAGCTGTCGGTACGATCGTCTGCGGATGGATCTCAGCGAAATTCTTCAAAGGCAAGTGTGCTCCTCCAAATATCATCTTTATGGGTCTGGTGCTTATCGGATGTCTCATCTATTGGCAGGTACCTGCACTTGCTGCCGCTACCGGAATTTCTGCCAAGGTATGGGTGTATGTCGCTCTCATCCTCATCGGATTCTGCATCTACGGTCCTGTAGCCCTCGTCAGCATCCAGGCATTGAACCTCGTGCCTAAGAACGCGGCAGGTACCGCAGCCGGTTTCGTAGGTCTTTCCGGATATCTCATCGGTGACTCCCTTCTTTCTAAGATTATCGTAGGAGGTATCGCAGACAAGAGCTGGGATATGGCCAACTTCACAATGGTGATCGGTGCAGCGCTCGGAATTCTTCTTTGTGTGCTTACACTTAAGTCGGAAAAGAACTAATAGAATATATGAAGAAATTTTATTCGTTGCTCATAGCAGCAATGACAATTATCGCTGCGGCTTCTTGTGGAAAGGAGCCGCTTCCGGAGTCTGAAAAGGTAGAGGATCTAAGCTTTCTGATCTCAATGCCATCAGCAGTCAATGGAGCTGCCGGAGATATCATAACCCTTAACTTCTATTCTGGAAAGGGTCCTAAGCAAGGAGATGTCGTTCTGCTTAAAAATTCCTCATCTGAAGTGGAATGTGCTATCGTTTCCATAACTTCAGATTCCTTCGGTTTCAAACTTTCTCCTGCCCTTATCACCGGTAAGTATAATTTCTATATCAAGCGTGGATCTCAGTCGAAGATGTTGGGCGAGGTGGAGTTCACTATCGAGAAAAGAGTTGTAATTGAGGAAAAGGAAGGTTATAATGTCTATGGCTTGATCAGTTGCGATGGTAAAGGCGTTCCCGGAGTTGTCGTGTCAGATGGAGCTGAGACTACGGTTACTGATGAAGACGGCTTGTATTATCTTAAGTCGTATGAGTATGACAGAGTGGTGTTTATGTCTGTACCTAGTGGTTATGAAGCAGCTTCCAAGGGAGTCCTGCCTATATTCCACAAGGTTCTCGATGGAAATCCTGCGACTACCGAAAGAGCGGACTGGACGCTCGTCAAGACAGATAATGCAGACCATATAATGTATGTTCTAGGTGATATGCATCTTGCAAAAAGGACTAATGACCTTACCCAATTCGCAGATTTTACCGATGATTTGAACAAGCAGGTCGCTGCCAATAAATCAAAGAGACAGTATGCTCTGACCTTGGGTGATATGTCCTGGGATCTGTATTGGTACAGTAACTCATATGATCTCTTTTCTTATCTGGAGACAATCAATTCCAAATTAAGCGGTCTTCAGATCTTCAATTCTATCGGAAACCACGACCACGATATGATGCAGGCCGGTGATTTCGATACAGTGACTGCCTTTAAGAATAATGTTGCTCCTACATATTATTCTTTCAATATAGGTAATGTACATTATGTGGTTCTTGACAATATCCTTTGCACCAATAAGGCTGCAAGCGATGGAAGCGGCCGAGATTATAAGGCAAGTCTTACGCAGGAACAGCTTAAGTGGCTTGAAAAGGACCTGTCTTATGTCGATAAGTCAAAGGTGCTGGTATTGACAATGCACGCCCCTATGTATAATGAGTCCGGCAGCAAGAATATCTCTTATGCTGCCGAATTGGAGAACCTTTGTAAAGGATATGAGACTCATATAATGAGTGCCCATACTCACGTGATATGGAACAATGACAATGCTTCATCCAATGGAATAATGCACCATAACAGTGGTGCAATCTGTGGAACCTGGTGGTGGACAGGTTATTATAATCCGGGACTCAACCTTTGCAAGGATGGATCTCCTGCCGGATATTATGTGTATGATATCAATGGAACTGATCTGAAATGGAGATTCAAGCCGACAGGCAAGGATTTCTCATATGCTTTCAGGACTTATGACAGGAATGAGATCGTTCTTACTGCGAAGAACTTTGCACCTTCAGCAAGTGCTTCACATAGTGCCGCATTTGAAAAGTCAGCTTCAGACTGGGTGTCTGCCAGCAAGGATAATTATGTGTATTTCAATGTGTTCGACTATAGCCCGGCCTGGAATATCGAGGTTACTGAGAATGGCAAGTCCCTTAAGTATGAAATAGTGAAGGTCAAGGATCCGCTCCATCTTGTTGCTTATGAAGCCCAGAGATACAATGCCGGCTCAAAGCCGACAAGCGACTTCTGCGCAAGGACAGTCAGCTCCCATATGTTCAGAGTCAAGGCTTCATCTGCATCTTCAAAACTGGAATTCAAGATTACGGATGGCTTCGGAAATGTATACACAGAAAGTATGGCCAGACCGAAGAAATTCTCTATATCAGCCTATAAATAAACCAAACAATACTAAACAAACCAACTAAAATCAATGTTTATGAGATTATTAAAATCTTTTGCAGTTTCTCTAGCATTGATGGTCGTAGGCATAAGCGCCTTCGCCCAGAATAGAGAACTGTCCGGAGTTGTTCTGGATGCGACTGATTTCCCTCTCATCGGAGTGGCTGTCATCGTGGATGGAACGACTAACGGTGCAATGACAGCAGAGGATGGCAGCTTCAAATTGACAGTTCCTGCCACTGAAGTAATCCTCAATGTATCGTCTCTTGGTTATGTGACCAGACTGGTTACTGTTCCTGCAACACAGGATAGAATTACTATCCGCCTCGAAGAAGATAATATGCTTCTGGAGGAGACAGTGGTTGTCGGATATGGTACTCAGAAGAAGGTAAACCTTACCGGTGCTGTCACTGCCGTAGACGATAAGGCCTTGCAGGACCGCGTGTCTCCAAATCTCAGCAGTATGCTTCAGGGAGCCGTGCCAGGTCTTTCAATCTCTACCTCAAGCGGTAATCCAGGAAGTACAGGAACTCTTCAGATCCGTGGTACCGGTTCGATCAACGGAGGAAATCCTCTCGTTCTGATCGATGGCGTGGAAGGTGAAATGGACCGTGTCAATCCGAACGATGTGGAGTCAATATCAGTCATCAAGGATGCTTCTGCGGCTGCGGTTTACGGTGCTCGTGCGGCATTCGGTGTAATCCTTATCACAACTAAGAAGGGCGCTGATGATGATGGCAACGCTGTTATCCGTTATAGCGGACGATTCGGATGGGAACAGCCTACGACTTCTACTGAATTCGAGACAACAGGTTATTGGTCGGCATATATCCACAATATGTTCTGGAAGGCGGATGACGGAACCTCACAGTATATCAAATACAATGATTATGATATGCGCCAACTTCTCCTCCGTATCAATGATAAGACGGAGCATCCTGACCGTCCGTGGGTAACCATCCAGAACAGAGGTGGAAAAGATAAGTACGTTTATTATGCGAACACTGACTGGTATCACGAATTGTTCAATGACCAGCATCCTGTTCAGCAGCATAATATTTCGATCAGCGGAGGAAGCAAGAAGGTGAAATATTACCTTTCCGGTGCATATAACCAGCAGACTGGTATCATCAAGGTACGTCCTGATGTGTTCGATAAGTTCAATCTCCGCTCAAAGATCGATTTCACTGTCAATAAGTATATGAAAATGAGCAATAACACCTCTTTCTATACTTCGACTTACGATTATCCGGGAGTAGGAAATGTACAGAATGCGATTGCTTATTCTGCTAACCACGGTCTTGCCTGCTTCACTCCAAAGAACCCGGATGGAACTTGGGTTTATGGTACAGACTTCCTCGGATATAAGGTTGCGAACGGTCGTCACGCATTCTATGGAAACGACAAGAATGTAAACCTTGACAGAAAGATGGACTTCGCCAATACTACTGAGCTGAGGATCACACCTATCAAGCCTTTGACAATTACTGCAAACTATACTTACAGATTCCATCAGAACCGCAATACTAACAGAAGTACACCTTTGCAGTATTCTCAGTATCCTGGTGTGATGGCGATTTATACAGGAAAGGGTACAGCCGGTGAAGACTCTCTCACTGAGACAGTCAACAGCTGGTCATACAATGCAGCCAATCTCTTCTTTACTTATGAGGATACATTCAAGGATGACCACCACCTTACAGTAATGGCCGGAGGTAACCTTGAGTACTCTTACAGAAAGGATCTTTCTACCATCGGTTACAACCTTCTTACAGAAGAACTTAACGACTTTGACCTTGTCGGTCTCAATGGTTCAGGAGTGAAGGAATTTATGGCATCCGGTGGACAGTCTGAATATGCTCTCCTCGGCTTCTTCGGACGTATCAATTACGACTACAAGGGCAAATACCTCTTCGAGGTTTCAGGACGTTATGATGGAACTTCACGTTTTGCAAAGGGAAGCCGTTGGGGTCTGTTCCCGTCAGCATCAGCAGGTTGGCGTATTTCTGAGGAAAAGTGGTTCGCACCAGCCAAGAACGTAGTCAGCAACCTCAAGCTTCGTCTGTCATACGGTAGCCTCGGTAACCAGAATGTGGCTGCATATAAGTTCATCCGTAAGATCCAGACCTATGACTTCGCTGGTTTCAGCTTCGGTGAAGGCAGCTCGACAGCAAGTTATACATCACTTTCTGCACCGAATGCAGGTGACCTTACCTGGGAAACATCACAGCAGTACAACTTAGGTATCGATGCTGGCTTGTTCGATGACAGATTGACATTCACAGCAGAAGCATATATTCGTGATACTAAGGATATGCTTACAGACGGTGTGGCTCTTCCAAGCGTTTACGGTGCATCAGAGCCTGATATGAATGCTGCAGATCTCCGTACTAAGGGTTATGAGCTCTCTATCGGTTGGAGAGATCAGATCAGCCTCTTCGGAAAGCCTTTCGGATACAATGTAGGTGCTACTTTGTCTGACTTCAGGACAGTCATTACTAAATACGACAATAAAGAGTATACTTTCGCGAAGGATTACTATGAAGGTATGGTACTCGGTGAAATCTGGGGCTTCGAGATCGACGGACTTTTCCAGTCGGATGCAGAAGCAAAGGCATACGCAGAGCAGGTTGACCTCAGCTATATCAATAAGCGTCTCTATGGCGGATGGATGGCCGGTGACCCAAGGTATGTTGACCTGGATGGTGATGGAAAGATATCAGTAGGTGCCAATACCGTGAAGAAGCCGGGTGACCGCAAGATCCTCGGTAACTCGCTAGCATCTCTCCAGTATGGTATCACTGCAGGATTCGATTATATGGGATTTGATTTTTCTATCTTCCTTCAGGGAACAGGTAACCACTATTGGTATCCTAACGATGAATCAATGGCATTCTGGGGCCCTTATTCCCGCCCTTATTGTACTTACCTCCCATATGACTTCCTTGATAACGTATGGAGTGAGGAAAATCCGGATGCTTATTTCCCAAGACCACGTGCTTATGCTGCATTCACTTCAGGAGCTCCTCTTGCTAATGTAAACAGTCGTTATCTTCAGAATCTCCGTTATCTGAGACTTAAGAATCTCTCTATAGGATATACTGTTCCTAATACAAAGAAGATCGGTATCCAGAAGCTTCGTGTATATTTCTCAGGCGAGAATCTGGCCTATATTTCTCCATTCAAGAAGCACAGCAGATATATCGATCCTGAAGCAGCATTTGACAGAAGGGACTCAAGCGGAGCGACTACACGTTACAACAACGCGTTCTATCCTTGGCAGAAGACTTTTATGTTCGGAGTCGACATCACATTCTAAAGTCTGTTTGAAAACTAATAGAGATAAAAACAATGAAAAAATATTTATTAATTGCTTTTGCTGCTATCGCTGCATTCACTGCCTGCGATTTTCTTGACAGAGGCCCGCTTTCAGATATGACAGAGGAGATCTATTTCAGGACAGCAGAGGACTTCCAGCTTTTTACAAATCCTTTGTATAACAACCTGCTGGATAAGCATCCATACAATCATCAGAGTGACCATTATATCAAGCTGTCACTGTCCAATGTCCTTCACGGTGGATCATATAGAACTGTCCCTGCTTCAGGTGGGGGATGGACCTGGACTGATCTCAGACGTGTCAATACAGTGCTTGCCAGAATGGATTCGTGTGAAGATGAGAAGGTCAGGGCAGAGTATGAGGCTCTTGCACGTTTCTTCAGAGCATTCTTCTATTACGAAAAGGTAAAGCAGTTCGGTGATGTCCCTTGGATTGATGAGGAACTTGCATCCGATTCAGAGAAACTTATGGCTCCAAGAGATTCCAGAGAGTTCATTATGCAGAAAATACTGGAGGATGTGGATTTTGCCATAGCGAATCTGCCTTCTGCAGTTTCTACATTCAGGGTAAACAAATGGGCCGCTCTTGCGCTCAAGTCGCAGTTCTGTCTCTTTGAAGGTACATTCAGAAAGTATCATAACCTGAAGATAGATCCTGCAACTGCCGGAGTAGAGACTGTAAATGATTACAAATTCTATCTTGAGGAAGCTGCTGAAGCAGCTAAGGAAATTATGGACAGCAGACTTTACAAGCTCTACTCTACAGGAAATCCGGATAAGGATTACCGTATGCTTTTTGCACAGGAGGAGGCAAGCAAGGACGAGTTTATTCTCGCTGTCTACTATAATCACCCTGCCGGCATCTACAACAATTCTACTGCTATGTCGATTCTCCCTGCACAGGGACGTCTCTCGGCTACAAGAAAGTTTGTGAATACATACCTGAATGCAGATGGAACAAGATTCACAGACAATCCTGATCATAAGACAATGGAGTATTATGATGAGTTCCAGAATCGTGATCCACGTCTTGCACAGACACTCAGAGCTCCAGGCTACAAGCGTATCAACGGTGAGACTGTTCTTGCACCGGATCTTTCTTGTACTTGTACCGGTTACCATATTGCGAAGTGGACAATGGCAGCTGATGCTAACGCAGGTGACTCTGACCGTGCTGACCGTTCATCAAACGATACCCCTGTTTACAGATATGCTGAGGTGCTCCTCAACTATGCTGAGGCAATGGCAGAACTCGGTCAGTTCGACCAGACAGTTGCAGACAATACCATCAACCTGCTTCGTGACCGTGTAGGTATGGCGCGAATGAACGTTGCGTCATTGACAAAGGACGAATATCTCGTGGATCCTAAGACTGGCTATACCAACCCTATACTTCTTTCAGATCCTAACCTTGTAAATATTCTGGAGGTCAGAAGAGAGAGATGTGTCGAGCTTGCTCAGGAGGGCGATTTCAGATGGGAAGGACTTCTCAGATGGAAAGAGGGTAAATGTATCGAGCAGGATATGTATGGAATCTATTTCCCTGGCGCAGGTGAGTACGATCTCGACAAAAACGGTACGATTGACCTTTGGCTTTATGGTTCGTCTGAGGCTCAGCCTACAGTTGACGCAGAAGATCCTGTATATGCTGCGTGTATTGTTCTGAAGATCGGAACTGATATTTTCCTGAGTGATGGAACATCTGGATATGTGGATCCGCAGCAGAAGAGTGAGCATACCTTTGATGAGAAAAGAGATTACTTCTATCCTATTCCTATCGATGAACGCTCATTGAACCCTAATTTGACACAGAATCCGGGCTGGAATGACGGTCTTGACTTTTAATCATTTGCGATATGAAAATTTTTAGAAAATTAATATTTGTATTAGCCTCGCTGACTGTATTCACATCTTGTGTAGAAGAAGTGGAGAAGTCGGTCGCTACGGCTATTATGACAGATAAATCATCTTTGGAGTTCGGCATCACAGATGAACTTACTCAGACCCTTACTGTGTATGCTGATGCTCCTTGGACAGTTGAGTATGCCCAGTGGCTTACTATTGATCCTTCAACCGGTTCTGCAGGTGAGACTGTTATTACAGTGACTGCTGATCCTAATATCAGAGAAGAACTTCCTGACAGACCAAGAGCATCTGTAATTACTTTCAAGGGTCAGAATATGTATGCTGACGCAGCCGTAGATGCCCTTCAGGCTGGTGACAAATATCGTGATCTTGTCGATGGTACGCTTGCAGATGCATTTGCTCAGGAAGCTGAGACCTTTGTAGGTGTCAAGGATATTCAGGTCGTTGCTCTTGCATCTGACGGTTTTGTAGTAAAGGATGAAGCTAATGTTTCTTATGTGGCTGCCACCCAGACTGTAGAACTTGGTGATAAGGGTTCTGTATATGCCTATGTATCATCTTTCAATGGTTTCCCTTCTTTGAAGAATACAGACAAGTTTGTCAAGACTTCAAATGAGACTCCTGATTATTCTGCTGCAAAGGATATTACAGCCACATTGCAGGCATATGCTCCAGAGCAGATTGAACTTGTTTCGATAACAGGTAAGCTGTCTTCGAAGAAGATCGAGCTTTATTATGCAGAGGGAGAACAACCGGCTGTCAAGGATTCCGTTGTAGTCGAACTTCTCAATACTCATCCATCATTGAAGATGAATGAACTTGACGGATGGCTTGTTGATGCGACCGGATATGTATTCGGAAAGAGTGGTAATACTGTGTATATGGTACCTGTTCTTCTTGAAGGTGTCAAGTCGCTTGAGACAGTTTATTTTGCTGATGATTTCGAGTGGATCAAGTGGGCTACTGTAGATGCTGTCGGAAACGATGATATGTCTACAAGTGTAACTAATATCTGGAAGGCAGATTGGGCTGACGAGTTTTTTGCTGAATTCAATAGGATCGGATATCAGTACCTGTGGTCAACAGTAGGTGACAAGGAATTCAAACCGGGTCCTGAACAGGCTTCAAATCCTTCAGTAGGTAAGGATGGATCTATGTATGCTTGTAAGAACTATCTTAAGTTCGGACAGACAAGCTATAGTGGTGCACTCAGACTTCCTGCATTGTCTTCAATCCAGGGTACTGCCAATGTGCAGATTGACTTTGACTGGTGCTGGCAGGTAACTGGTTCAAGAAATCCGGATATTATGACCTTATCGGTAGAGACAACAAACGGTAAGTTTGAGCAGACTGGTATCGCTATGTCAGAGGCACTTGAATCATCTCAGTCTCAAGAAAAGGAGAGCAGCCATCTCGAGTGGCAGCACGTAACTGTCATCTTGACAGAAGCAACTGCAGAGACAGTTCTTACAATCCGTCCTACATATGCTGACCCGGACAAGCAGAATCCAGCCAGACATCAGAACCGTTGGTATCTTGACAATATCAAGATCATCGAGTACACAGGCTCTGTTTCGGTTGCTGAACCTACAGAGGCAAATATCTCGATTTCTATGGATAGCAACATCACTTTTGATGCTGCTCCAGAGGCTCCGGTTTCATTCACATTCCTTTCAGATCAGGACGCTACTCTTACAGCAGGCGCTGACTGGATCTATTTCGTAGGATCTGATGAAGCTCAGTTTTCAGAGCTTACAATTCCGGCAGGAACATCTACTGAAGTCCTTGTGGGTTGTAAGGAATACACAGGAAGCGAGGCTCGTACTACTGAAATTACCATTGAGTCAGGACTTTCTGTGGAGACAATTCCTGTCAAGCAGGTGTCTCCAGGACAGAAGGTGGAGTCATTTGTAAGTATTGTAGGCGGAAACAGCGGTAAAGTTAACTTTGATGAAGGATCGTTCAACCTCTCGGTTCAGGGAAATGTTGAATATGAGTTCGAGTCAGATGCCGCGTGGGCTATAGTAGAGGCTGTCCCTGAGACCAAGGCTCTTGTCGAAGTGAAGCAGTTTACTGTCAGATATGAGGCAAATGCTACTCCTCAGGAGCGAATTGCCCGCATCAGATTCTTCAATAAGGCAAACAATCTTGAGACTGTCTATACTCTTGTTCAGGATGCATTTGTCACAGGTGTCTTCTTCCAGGATGATTTCACTTGGGTTGCACCGTTTGTTGATGCAGATATTGCTAATGGACGTACTCAGGGTGATAGTATGCTTGATAATGCACAGTATACAGTAAAATCATCATACGATCTTGATGGTTTTGAAGCAAAACTGACAGAACTCGGATATGAGGCATTGTTCCCTGCTTCCAAAGCAATCTATGTGATGAAGGGTAATTATCTTAAGTTCAGTAAGGGACAGAGCATCAATGGTATCCGTCTTCCTAAGATGAACTTTAACGGTGAATCTACCATCGCTCTTTCATTTGACTGGGGTATAAATGAGGGTGCCAATGGACCGGACCCTGTCGAGCTTGAGGTTACTATTGAAGGAAACGGTAATATCAACGGAGAGAAGAAGACTTCAGCTTTGATCCACACTGCAGGAAGCTGGGAGTGGCAGACTGAGACAATTGTCATCAGCGGTGTAGATGACGAGACAAGAATCACTATCAGACCAACCACATTCACCGGTGAGCCGGATACTATAGGCAAGTCATACAGATGGTTCCTTGACAATGTCAAGGTGGAAAAGACTGAGGCTGTAAGTGTAGGCGGAGTTCTTGCTTCATTCCCATTCCCTGACGACCCTCAATTTACAGGCGAAGGAGAAGGTGCTGGCACTAAGTGGAATCTTTCTGAGGGCTGGATCCTTTCTGAGGATGGTAAATCAAAATTGTCGGCACACGAGATTTCAAAGGCCCTTACTTATAAGTATGAGGCAAGAAATCCTGAGAAGGATGCTGAAGGTACAAAGGATCACGTGCGTGTTCTTGCTACAGGAATGCCTGTAGGTGGTTACTGGCTTTTCACTGTTCCTGTAAAGGATATGCCTGCAGGAACTTATAACATCACTTATAATCAGTCTGCTTCTGCAACAGGTCCTAACTACTTCCTTGTGGAGGTTTCACTTGATGGACAGAATTGGATGCCAGCTGGTGCTCAGACTACTACTGAGACCTTCAAAGATGGAAGCAACGGTCGTGAAGTGACTTGGACATATGCTCTCAATAAGGGTGGTGTCAATGCAGCAAACGTAGCTTATACAGTCGATGTTGATTATGCAGCTCCTGCACTTCCTGGCGAAAATACTCTTTATGTAAGAGCTAAGATCGCTGATGATATGGCATATGGTGCTACTAAGGCAATGGGTGGAAGCGGTACAAACCGTATCTGGGGCCCTTGCCAGATTACTTTTGCTGAGTAAGTCAATTACAAATATTAAAGAAGTCGTCGTGAAATATTCACGGCGACTTTTTTTGCTTTCTGCACCAGCTATTGGACAATATTGGTTATATTTGTAAGTTATAACATTAAACTGATTTTCGATGAGAAGATTACTCTTGACTCTGGCAGCATTCGCTGCATTTTTCCAGCTGACATCAGCTCAGGATTACCTTCCGAAGTGGCAGGAGGGTTATATGGACATCCATACCATCGCTACCGGAAGGGGGGATGCGACATTTATTGTAATGCCAGATGGAACGACATTGATGATCGATGCCGGTGATAATGGAAAGATAAAGGATCCTCAGCATCCGGACACGACAAAGAGAGCGGGAGAGTGGCAGGCGATCTATATGAAGAAGGTGATGGAAGATCTGCCGGACAAGACAAAGGTGGATTATGCGATGATCACTCACTTCCACGACGACCATATGGGTGCTGTGCTTCAGATGCTGCCTGGAAAGAACGGATATGGACTCTCTGGAATCACTCTTGTCGGAGAATTTGTGGATTTCGGTACCTTGATCGACAGAAACTATCCGGATTATGACTTCCCTTCAAGGAAGAAGATAGAAGGAGCCAATAAGGGATTTATGCCGGAGTATTTCAAATTCATTGAGTTCAAGAAGGCGCAGGGTATGAAGATGGAGAGATTCAATGTAGGTGCCCTGAATCAGATCAAGATGCTGAACGATCCTAAGAAGTACAGGAATAACTTCGAGATCCGTAACCTGGCGGCTAACGGAGAAGTCTGGACCGGTAAGGGAACAGAGGCAGAAAAGCAGTACAAGGGTGACCCTAAGCTTTTTGACGAGAATGTGAACTCTACAGCTCTGGTAATCACTTACGGCGATTTCCGTTATTTCAATGGTGGTGACCTCAGTGGTGGAAACTGGAAGAGCTACAAGTCAAATGAGAGAGATATGGAATCCGGTGTGGCGAGAGTCTGCGGAAATGTGGATGTGATCAAGGCGAATCATCACGGTTATTATGACACTTGCAACGGCTTCTTCCTCAATACATTGTCTCCAGAAGTGGTGGTGGTCGACGCCAGAAGCAACAATCATCCTGTTCCTTCGACTATGACCAGAATGACCGATCCACTTGTATGGCCTGATCAGGGTGAATTCTATATTACAGTGGACAAGGCGCGTGAGAAGCTCAGCGAGGAACTTTGGGCTCATTTCAAACCTTGGGGACATATTGTGGTCAGAGTTTATGAAGGTGGTAAGGAATATCAGGTCTTCGTTCTGGATCCTGACAGACTTGACTATCCTGTGAAATACGTATCAGAGATAAAGAAAGCAGGAGTAAGATAGCAGAGATATGAAGAAGTTTATTGCCGTTTTATTGTCTTTTATTTCAATCTGCACTCTCGCCGAGGCCAGAAAGGTAAGCGGAAAGGTGATTTCCGGTAAAGAAAACCTCGAGGGTGTGATAGTCACTGACGGTGAGCATTTCACGCAGACCAGACATAATGGTAAATTCGTACTCGAGATCGATGAGGATGCAGAGTTTGTGTATATAGTGACTCCTGCAGGATATGCGGCAGACTGGTCTTCCGGCGTTCCGGCATTCTACCAGAGAGCTGAGGAAAAGGATTATTTCGTATTCGATCTTCTCAAGACCGACAACTCCGGTGATTATTCCATTATTGCTGTCAGCGACCCTCAGACCAAGACTAAGAAGCATTTTTCGCAGTTCTCGGCCCTTCCTATGGATGAACTGACTGAGACTGCCGGTAAACTTGAAGGTGCTGTGGTCGGAGTGATCCTCGGGGATATCTGCTGGGATTCTCTCGAGCTTCTCGAAGACTATAAGAGTGAAATCGTACGTGCCGGAATACCGTTCTATCCAGTGGTAGGAAATCACGATCACGAACTTGCAGCGAAGGGTGACATTGAGACTACTGCTGCTTACAGAAAGGCTATGGGCCCGGAGAATTATGCCTTCTTTCTTGGTAAGGATGCTGTAATCTGCCTCGATAATATCATCTATGACACCCAGAAAAAGTATAAGGAGGGTTATGCACCTCACGTATTGGCCTGGGTAAAAGGATTTATGGAGTATGTACCTGATGAGGCTGACCTTTATGTCATCCAGCACGGAACCGTTTTCAGATGGTTTACTCCTGAAGAACCGTGGATAGTAGCTACGGAAGAATTCTTCGATATCGTAAGCGGCCATAAGGTAAGCTTCATCTCCGGTCATACACATATTTCGAACAATATGATTTATGGCGATAATATAGTAGAACACAATGTCGCAGCTATCTGTGCTTCCTGGTGGGATACATATTATTGTACAGACGGAACTCCTTGCGGATACAAGGTGTTCACCTGCAAGGACGGCCAGATAGAGTGGTACTATAAATCATTGGGCAAGGATAAGGACTATCAGGTAGAACTCTTTATGCCTGGTGAGACTCCGCTCAATCCGGAGGGAATCGTTGTTAACGTATGGGACTGGGATTCTGCCTGGAAGGTTGAATGGTTTGAGGATGGAAAGGCAATGGGAGTTCTTGAGCCTGTCTTTGATCTCTCGCCGAATTATATAAAGGATATCGATGCTGCGTTCCAGGGTAAGAAGATTCCGGGTTACAAGCTTCCACGTCTCAACTGGCATTATTTCTCTGCAGTTCCGGGTAAGGATGCCCAGAATGTGAAGGTCGTCGTTACAGGACGCTTCGGCCAGAAATGGGAATATGAGGTGGATATGACCAAGTATAAGGATGTGAAGGCTGAGAAGATGGTTCGGGAAGACTTGCCTGAGAATGCTGCTCAGATGCTGAAGGATACAGGAATATATAAAATGTAATGCCATATGAAGAAGATTTTATTTATGCTCCTGGCGTTTGGAGCACTTTGCTTCTCTGCAGAAGCACGAAAAGTCAGCGGAAATGTCATTTCCGGAGAGGAAAAGCTTTCGGGAGTGATCGTCACTGACGGAACCAATTTCACCCAGACCAATAAGAACGGTAAATTCTCTTTCGAAATCAAGGATGATGCTCAGTTCGTTTATATCGTAACTCCTGCCGGCTATGCCGGTGACTGGTCAGCGGGTGTCCCTGCGTTCTTCAAAAGAGCGGAAGGTCAGTCCAAATTTACCTTCGATCTTGTAAAGACTGATACAAAGGGTGATTATAAGATCATTGCAGTAGGTGATCCTCAGCCACATTCGGAGGAGCATTTCAGCCAGTTTGCCGGAGAACCTCTTGAAGATCTATCCCAGACCACCAGATCCATCGGGCTTTCTGCAGTGGGTATAGCCCTCGGTGATATCAGCTGGGATCTGCCTGTCCGTATGGATGACTGGAAGCGTGAGATTGTCCGTACCGGCATTCCTTTCTATCCTGTGATAGGAAATCACGACCACGTGGGCAAGCAGGGTGGCGACCTTCAGAGCTCAGCCGAGTATAGGAAAAGGATAGGCCCGGAGAATTATGCCTTCTTCCTCGGAAATGATGTGATCTTCTCTGTGGACAATATAATCTTCACTCCGGACCAGGGATATAATGAGGGATATGCTGATCACGTTCTTGCATTCGTAAGGGGAGTGATGAAGTATGTTCCTGCTGATGCGCAGATATATGTGGCACAGCATTCTCCTCTGGCAGGTCGTGACAATGGAAAGAGAATCCTCGGAACTTCAGATATGCTCAATCTGCTCGAAGGACATAAGGCGCTTTTCCTATCAGGTCACAATCATCAGAGCAAGCCGTATACTTATGGCAATGATGTAACGGAGCATAATATCGCAGCTATATGCGGAACCTGGTGGGATGCATATCATTGTGCTGATGGAAGCCCGAGAGGATATAAGATCTATACCAAGGAAGCAGGAAAACTTACCTGGTATTACAAGGCTGTCGGTCACGATAAGGATTTCCAGGTGGAGATATTCAAGCCTGGACAGACATTGAAGCATCCGAACAGCGTGATCGCAAATGTCTGGGACTGGAATCCTGACTGGAAGATCGAGTGGTACGAGGATGGTAAGCCGATGGGCAGAATGGACAAGGTGAGGGAATACTCTCCATTGCACATTGCGGAGATGAAGGCAAGGTATGAAGCTCTCGGACAGGATCCGTCTTCTTGGAAGGGCACCAAGGCTGCTGAACATTATTTTGCTGCCACCCCAAGCCAGTATGCCAAGAATGTGACCGTATCTGTGACAAATCCTTTCGGCCAGACCTGGGTATATGATGTGGATATGGCAGATTATGTGGATGTCCAGGCTCATCGTGGTGGTGCAGGACTGATGCCGGAGAATACCATCGAGGCAATGAAGCACGCCCTCGATCTGGGCGTGAATACCCTCGAACTCGACCTTCAGATCAGCCAGGACGGACAGATCGTAGTATCACACGATCCGTATTTCCATCATCGTTATGCCATCCGTCCGGACGGCAGCCACATTCAGAAGGATGATCCGAAGGAATATATCTATACAATGCCTTACAGCGAGGTGCTCAAATACGATGTCGGAAGCCGTCCGAGCGAGGTGTGGCCTGAGAAGGCTTGTGTCAAGACAGTCAAGCCGCTTGCTTCAGACCTTATTGACTTCGTGGAGAATTATGTGAAGGAGAAAGGACTTTCTCCTGTAAGGTACAATATCGAGATCAAGTCAAAGGATGCGAAAGGAGAGGGACAGAACTGGCCTACATACGACAGGTTTGTAAGCGAGTGCTGCAAGTTCCTTCATTCAAAGCACCTTGGTGACAGACTCGTTGTTCAGAGTTTCGACGTCAGAGCCCTCAATTATATGCACGAGAAATACCCTGAGTTCATTCTGTCTTACCTTGTGGATGCAAAGGCCGGTGAGTTCGATGCATTTATGGCTAAGCTCAAATTCACTCCACAGTGGCTCAGCCCTCATTTCTCCATTACAGATGAGGCTCTTGTTCAGAAGTGTCGTGAAAAGGGTATGAAGATAGTTCCTTGGACAGTGGACAAACCCGAGGACATCACCAGAATACTTGACCTGAAGGTAGATGCCATCATCTCGAACTATCCTGACAGGGTACTCCAGCAGACCAGAGGATATCTGGTTCCTTAAGACTACAGATTTTCAGAGAGCTCCAGCCAACGGAGCTCTTTTTCGTCTGTAAGCTCCATAATCTGACCGATTCTCTCAGACGCTGTCTGAAGTTCGTCAAATGCTAGTGTACCGCTGCTCAGCTTTGCTTCCAGGTCGGCCTTCTCTGCAGAGAGAGCTTCCAGATCCTTTTCCAATTGTTCCAGCTCCCGCTGCTCTTTATAGCTGAGCTTCTTCTTCCTTGCAGGAGTTTCAGCAGGTGCGCTCTTGGCTGATTCCTTTGCAGCCTTCTCCTTTGCAGCCTTCTCTTCTGCACGGGCGATTGACCTTTGCTCAGCTTCGTATTCCTTGATATATTCGCGATACTCGCTGTAGCTTCCCACGAAGTCCTTTACCAGACCGTTACCGCAGAATATGAAGAGGTGATCCACGAGTTTGTCGAGGAAGTGTCGGTCGTGGGATACGATTATAAGTGAGCCACCGAATTCCTGGAGATATTCTTCAAGAATGTTCAATGTCACGATGTCAAGGTCATTTGTAGGCTCGTCAAGGATGAGCAGATTCGGCTGCTGCATAAGTATGGTGAGCAGGTAAAGTCTGCGTTTCTCTCCTCCGCTGAGCTTTTCGATCTTGTTGTTCAGCATTTCGTGAGGAAAGAGGAAGCGGTTCAGGAGCCAGGTGTCGTTTACGATGTCCAGTACAGTGTCCTGGGGATTGAATGACATTCCGCTCTGATGATAGTATCCTATCTTCAACGATTCTCCGCGCTCGATCACTCCGGTCAATACGCCCGGGTCATCTTCGAACATACGTCCTGTGATGATGTTCAGGAAGGTGGATTTGCCAGCTCCGTTACGACCTACTATTCCTACTTTCTCGTATCTCTGGAAGTTATAGGTGAAGCCGTCAAGATAGCACTGATCTCCATAGTAGAAACTGAGGTCCTTGCAGTTGATGATCTTGGTTCCCAGCCTGGTCGAGCCTTTCATCGCCTCCATACTTACCTGCTTCTGAGTATAAACCTGCGCGGCCCTGTCCTTGAGGTCGTAGAAGGCGTTTATACGGTATCTGGCCTTGCCGGTACGGGCACAAGGGGTACTGCGTATCCACTCCAGCTCACGCCTGAGGATGTTTCTGACCTTATCCGTCTCGGCATTGTAGTTGGCGATCCTTTCCTCTCTTTTTTCAAGATAATTCTGATAATTGCCTTTGTAAGTGTAGACGGCGCCGTGATCCATTTCCATCACTATATTGCAGACCCTGTCGAGGAAATAACGGTCGTGTGTCACCATCAGCAATGTGCAACGTGAACGGCTGAGATACCCCTCCAGAAACTCGATGGCATCGATGTCCAGATGATTGGTAGGCTCGTCCATTATAAGGAATTCAGCCTCGGTAGCCAGCATCTGGGTGATAGCCACTCGTTTGACCTCACCGCCGGAGAGTTCCTTCATCTTCTGATCAGGATCAGCCAGATTGAAATTGGTCAGGAACTTCAAAACCCTTCTTTCGTATTCCCAGTAATGTTCCTGGTCGAGTCCTTTCGTGAATTCCGTACTCGAAGACATAATCTGCTCAAAGATACCTTTCTCCGGGTCGAATTCATACTCCTGTTCCAGAAAGGCTATCTTGATGTCCTTCAGGAACATAATCTTTCCACCGGAATCAGACTTGTCCTTTCCGGCCAATATCCTCATCAGCGATGTCTTTCCCGTTCCATTAGGTGCGATGAGAGCGATCTTATCACCCTCGTTTATATTGAATCCGATATGTTCGAACAGCACCTTCGGACCATAACTCTTCGAAATATTCTCAATCTGGAGATAGCTTGCCATCTTATTATTTAAAGAATTTATCCACTTCCTTTACCGCATCAGGCAGTGCAAACACCGCCACCCTGTCATATTCCTGAATATGAGTGTCACCCACTGCGATATACGACTCATTACCCCTGATTACTCCACCGATGATGGCGTTCTTCGGGAAATTCATATCCTTCAGAGGCTTCTTGGTAATGGCAGTATCCGGAGCCACGATATACTCCAGCACCTCAGCATTGGTACCGCTCATATATTTGATGAACCTCACCTTATTGCTCAGAGTAAACTTGAAGATACGGCTCGCTGTAATAAGCTTCTTATTGATCACAGCATCCACACCCATACTCTCCGCCAGACGTATATACTCGATATTCTCAACCTCTGCAATGACCCTTGCTATTCCCAGACTCTTCGCTGCCACGCAGGCAAGGATGTTGGTCTCGGAATTGTTCGTAACAGCCACGAATGCATCATATTCCTTTATCGACTCCTCCAGCAGCATATCCGAATTACGACCGTCGCCATTTACTACGATCACATTGCTCGGAAGCTTTTCCGACAGGTCCAGACACTTGGCCTTGTTCATCTCGATCAGCTTTACAGAGTCCAGCACCTTTGCCATCTGCTTTGCCACCATCTCTCCGATCGGGCTGCCGCCAAGAATCATCACGCTGTTCACCTCTATGTTCCTCTTTCCGATGTATTTCATCAGCATATCCATTCCCTCGCGCTTGGATATGATGAACACCAGGTCGTGATACTTGAATTTAGTGTCGAATTTAGGAATGATTGTGTCACTGCCACGGGCTATTGCTACTACGCGGAACTTAAGTCCGTCAGCAGCAGCCACCTGGCTGAACTCTATCATATTCATTCCTATCAGCGGTGAGTCCTCTTCCAGCTTGAATACTCCCACCTGAAGCTTTCCTCGCGCGAAATCCATTGAATCAGTCGAAGCTGTCCTCTTAAGGAGCTCGACGATCTCTCCGGCTGCAATCTTTTCAGGGTAGAACATAAGGTCAATACCCATTTCCGTGAATAGGTATTTGTTCTCATATGAGAGATATTCCTCATTGTTGATACGGGCTGTCGCCTTCTTGCTTCCAAGTTTCTTGGCGAGCATTGCGCTGACGATATTGACATCCTGTGAATCAGACGGATTCACAGCGATGAACAGATCGGCTGTGGCTGCACCGGCGTCCTGAAGAGTCTGAATAGCAGAAGGATTGCCCTCTACAGTCACGACATCAGTCGTAGCAGCGAGTGCTTCCAGTCTTTCCTGTCTTTCGTCTATTACGGTGATGTCATTGGCCTCATTGCTGAGCATCTTCGCCAGATGCGAACCGACTTCACCGGCTCCCGCGATAATGATTTTCATAGCTTAGAAATTATAAAAGTCCTTATCCTTAATGCTTGAGAATATCTTTTCTCCCTTCAGGATGGAAGAAGTGATTATCCATTTCCTGTATATTCCCCGTACGCTTCCTTTACCTTCTTTTATAAAAGCTGCGACATCCGCTTTCGAAGGTCTTCTTACCATTGCAGCAGCATCTTTATGCGCTTTCAGCACTGCCTTGAAACAATCGGTCTTCAAGGTCAGCAGATATACTGCTGCCGACAATCCATCCAGACATTTACGTATGAATATGCGTCTTGCAGCTTTCCGGCAGCCTTTGCTTGCAGCCTTCTCCGCAGGCAGGTTCTTGAATCCGAGTGCGAATGTCCTTGCCAGATTATTTTCCAGCATCAGGATATTGTTCCTGAAATTAAGGTACAGCTTGAATGGAGAAGTTGCAGGCAATGTGCCTCCACCGACGTGATATACGACAGATTGAGGAACTACAGTCACCTTGAATCCCTCCAGCTGCATCCTCCAGCAAAGGTCAATCTCCTCCATATGGGCGAAGAATCGTTCATCCAGTCCTCCCAGCTTTCTGTACAGACTGCTTCTGACCATAAGACAGGCACCTGTTGCCCAGAATACATCTTTGGTCTGATCGTATTGACCTTTGTCCGTATCCAGACGTTTCAATACGCGTCCCCGGCAGAACGGATAGCCGAAAAGGTCAATATATCCTCCGGCAGCTCCTGCATATTCGAATTTCTCCCTTTCCTGCCAGCTGTGCAGCTTCGGAGCGCAGGCTCCGCATTCTGGATGATTGTCCATCCAATCCACCAGAGGAGCAAGCCAATCCTCGGTCACTTCAATATCTGAATTGATCAATACGAAGTACTCCGAATCGATCTGCTCGAAAGCTTTATTGTATCCTCCGGTAAATCCGTGGTTTTTTTCAAATGCTATAGTCCTGACTTGGGGAAAGGTCTTCCGCATTACTTCAAGGGATCCGTCAGTGGAAGCGTTGTCCGCAACAATGACTTCTGCACCGTTTACCTTACCGACGGAATGTAAAAGACCCAGAAGGAATTCTTTGAGAAAACCTTCCGTGTTCCAGTTCAATATGACTACAGCAGTCTTCATTTCTTAGTGGCAGCCGCAACCGCAGTCCTCGCCGTGCTCCTCGCCGCAATGTCCGCCTTCGCATCCACCGCAATCTCCTCCGTGACCGTGGCATCCGCCGCATCCGCAACTATGTACATATTCGCCGTGGAGGCCTTCTGTAAGCTCTTTTTCTGTAGCCTCACGTACTGTAAGGATCTCACCGGTGAAATGCAGAGTCTTGCCTGCCATCTGGTGGTTGAGGTCCATCTTCACGCTGTCCTCGCTTACCTCGAGCACCACGCCCGGAATCACACCTCCCATACTGTTCATCATCGGGATGGTATTGCCCGGTACAAGAAGGTCTTCGCGGATTTCTCCGTTCACTTCAAACGCAGCCTTAGGAAGGTCAATGATCCTCTGTGGGTCGATTTCTCCGTATCCGTCAGCAGGAGCGAGAGTCACATCAAACCTGCATCCTGGCTCCATACCTTCGATGTGAGCTTCGAGCTTAGGCAGAAGACTGCCTGTTCCGTGAATATAGTCAAGAGGTCTTTCCTGTGTTGTATGGTCGACTACCTGTCCGTCGACCTCGAGTTCGTAGCAGAATTCCACTACAGCATTCTGAGTAATCTTCATATTTTCAACTTTATATCTTTATTTATATTTTTCGTATGTCCCACTGGGGCTCTCGCGTAGCGGCCAGAGGTAGATGATGCCGGTATCAGGCTGAGAAAACAATGTTTTCGAAAGCCAATGTCGGTATCTGCCAGCGGGAACTTGGACGGGCGTCTGTCCCGGCAGCCAGCAGATTGTTCCAAAGTTCCATAATGTTTCCTGTTATGAGCATCTCGCGTACAGGATGGGTGATCTTGCCTTTGCTGAAGGCAAATCCCTCGATTCCGTATGAGAAATCACCTGTGACAGGATTGCAGTTTCCTCCATTGAAGCCAGTCACCAGAATACCGTTCTGCGCCAGTTTCAAAATATCCTCCAAAGATACTTCTTTTTCCCCGTCCTGCAAGTCTCTGCCTTTTATAAAAGGCATAAGGCACGGCCTGGAGATGTCTTCGACAGTAGCCGGGATGCCCATCTTTTCGGAATGGTATGTATTGACGAAATATTGCCTTATAATTCCGTTTTCGATTATCGGGGCATCCTTTGTCGCTGTTCCTTCCGTATCGAAGAGCCTTGAACCGTTCTTCCCCGGAGTCCTGGCCAGATCCATCAGGGTCATTCCCGCAGGGAATACCTGCTGCCCGATGCTGCCCTCAAGGAAAGACATCTTCTGCTGTATGGACGAAGCATTCAATGCAGTGAAAAGGGGAGAGGTAAGTCTGGACGAGACCGTACTGTCCACTACCATACGATAGACTCCGCTGCGCCTTTTCTTCGGACCGATCTGACTTACAGCTCTTTGCAGTGCCTTTTCTCCTATTCCGTAGTCGGTTTCATCGTATTTCTGGCAGGTCTGCCACCAGTATCCGCTGTATTTGCATCCTTCCGGATCTTCTATTGTCATTTCTGAGAAAGTACCGAAAGTGGTCTCGCTATGTCTGCCTTCGAAGCCGTTCGAGTCAGCGACATAATTGTCATCAGCTGTGCAGGAATATTCGCATTCTTCAGATATTAGCCTGAAGCCTTCCTCCCGCTGCCTGATGCCGGCATATTTGCTGAGTTTCATTGCACTGGCCAGTCTCTCCTCAGAATCAAGGCTGTAATATCTGTCGTCGAAGAGTCCCAGCTCGCGGCCGGTGAGAGCATCTTTGGCGGTTCTTTCAGGATCAGGCAGTCTTCGGCAATTGTCTTCTCCGAGCATTCTGACCATCTCAATGGCCTTTATGATAAAATCTTCCACTTCGTTCTGTTCAAGGCGGTTTGTGGAGAATGTGCCGTAGCGTCCTTCTACAAACAGATATATGTAGATGGATCTGTCAGCGGAGTGGCTGACCTTGTCGAGCTCTCCGTTGAGGATGGTGTATGAGTCTGTGACTGTCTTGTTGAGCGAGACTCTGGCTGCTGATGCTCCGCTGCTGACTGCGTGTCTGATGCAGTGTTGTGCAAGTGATATTTCGTGTGATGTAATCATATTATTCTCCTCCTACGGTCAGGCTGCTGATGAGTACTGTCGGCATTCCGCAGGAAACGGGTACGCTTTGTTCCTTTCCGCAGGTCCAGGTGCCGTTGTCTATCTTCAGGTCATTTCCCACTGCAAGAATATCGGCCAAAGCCTGAGGACCGTTGCCTATTATATTTATGTCCTTCACTGGTGCAGTCAGACGACCGTTCTCAATCAGGAATCCGCTCTTGACGAAGAATGTAAAATCTCCCTCTCCGATCTTTACCTGACCGTTGGAGAACTCGTCTACATAGATTCCGTTCCTTACGGATGCAATCATTCCTTCAGGATCGGCATTGCCGCTTTCCATATAGGTGGCCCTCATTCGAGGGATCGGATTGTATCGGAAATTCTCCCTTCTTCCGTTTCCTGTAGGATTCACTCCATACCAGCTGGCACTGATCCTGTCGTGCAGGTATGAGCACAGGATTCCGTCCTTTACCATATATGTTTTTTCCGCAGGGACTCCCTCGTCGTCGTAATTTCCTGATCCTCTGTTATATGCCACTGTTCCGTCATCTACGACATTGACTCCGGCCGGGCATACACTTTGTCCCAGCTTGTCAGAGAAAATGGATTGGCCTTTACGGTTGAAATCAGCTTCGAATGCGTGTCCCATTGCCTCGTGAAGCAGGATTCCCGAGGCTCCGGCACCCATCACTACGCTCATTTGTCCGCCCTTCGGCCTGATTGCCTCGAATCTCTGGTCAATTCCTTTGACCGCTTCTTCTGCGATTTCATTTAGCAGGGCAGACCCGATGAATTCGGCACCGATCCTGAAACTTCTGGACACGCTCTTGTTTTCTGTCTTTCCATCCTGCTGGAATACAGTGGTGACGCTGACGCTTCCCATCGGCCTGGTATCGAAGGTGAGTTCGCCGAGCGAATTGTACATCAATACATCGGAAACCGAGTCCGAGAGCCTTATGATCACCTTCACGATTCGATTGTCCTTTGCCAGAATGGCTTTCTCCAGATCTGTAAGGAACGGCAGGAATGCGTTGGCTCCTTTCTCTCTCCAGTTTTCCTTCATCGGGTAGAGGTCGTGCGACCTGTTTTCGACAGGATGATATTGTCTGCAGGCAGTGGCGGAACCTGTAGCTATGGCCGATGCGGCTTTTGCAGCACCCAGCATATCCTTCATTTCAGTATTCTCTGAATATGCATATCCTGTCTTTTCTCCTTTGAGAACTCTGATTCCCACCCCGAAGTCAGTGTGGAATCCTCCTGAAGACACTATACTGTCCTTCAACAGGAGATTGAAGAATGTCGTGTGCTCGAAATACAGGTCACAATAGTCTCCTCCCTGTGCGAGGGCGGTACCGGTAAGTTCCTGCAGCTGGGTCTCTGTGACCTTGAACAGGTCTGTATAATAATTCTTAGTGTACATTACAGCGATAATATTTTACCGTTTTCCTCTGCCAGTTTCTGTCTTTCGTCCGAGATTGCCTTTATCTTCTCGAATGTCGCCTCGTCCTTGATGCTGATAACGTCGTTCTTGGAACCTTCGGCTATCACGCGGAAAGGAATCTGCGAATTATCTGCCAGAATCCATCTTTCGCAGATAGGTGCATAAGAGTTGAAGAAATAATAAATGCCGACGCTGTACCTTCTCCTGATGGTGTCTTCCGGTATGTCGTGTCCTCCGGCAGCTACTCTTGCTTTCACCCTCTCGATGGCAAGTTCCGGAGAATTCAGCCAGAAATACAGCAATGTCACTGTATATCCGGCATCCTGAGCCATCTTCACGGTCTTCAGCAATGTCCTTGTGGCCAATGTCGTCTCCACAGCAAAATCCTTCTGTTTCTTAAGCAGGTACCTGAATTTAAGGATCATATACTTGCTGGCCTGAATGGCTGCCTTTGACGGGTCGAACGGTGATAATCCCTTTGCGAATTCGTCTGAATTCA
>JAEIGA010002765.1_pt1 | contig 27785 bp, 29 predicted proteins | sample 9270691 | NCBI WGS metagenome assembly JAEIGA01 (sample SAMN17057246, study PRJNA624740) | gut metagenome | biome: biome; isolation source: fecal sample | host: Bos grunniens | place: China: Xizang | collected 2019 | reverse complement strand
TCTTATACCAATGTTTTTTTACGTAAGATTTTCCTGCTCCAGGAAGTGTAGCAGAAACTACAATGACTTTACCTTTTAAGTTTTCTGGAAGTTGTTTAGATGATTTGTTTGCCATAGCTTTTCTCCTAGCCAGTAACCAGTAGGTCGACCATTACCGGCTAGGTTACTTAGCTTCTTATTATATTATAGTTAGCGCCTTTCAAAAGTTTTTAGTCACTTTTCACTAATTACTATAATAATAAGGAGAAGGAAAGATATGTTGTATAAACTACCTCGTAACGATGAAGACATGGAAGATTTGATGGATACTGAACAATTTAAGGGCCGTCATCAAGTAATCATGGCAATCAAAGAAACTTTATTTGAATGGGATCAAGAGAAGAAAATATCTCTAGAAGATTTTGTAGAATTTGTACGTTTTATGAATAAACGTAAAGGATGGGTGTAACGTGTATTACAAATTTCGGTGCCCCAAATGTGATCATATAGAAGAATTGGATTTACCGATTGAAAAATATTTCGAGTTGAGGGATAAGCAATTTTGTGTTTTATGTAGATCCAAATTAGAAAGAGTCATTGAGTGGGAAGGTATTGCTGAAGGAAGCGGGGAAGGCTGGTTTGGCAATAGTAAAGGAGGGGGAGTCATTTAATGGAGATGAAGTATGAATGGATCTATAAAAAAAGTATTCCTAACATTGTTGTTATTTTTGTATTTGGTGCAATCCTCATTTGGGGAATCGTTGAGAGTACCTCTTCCTTCTATTATAAAACCAAATATAGAAGAACTGAATCAGAACTTGGACAAGTTAGAGAATTATTGGAGTCAGCTACTAATAGAAAATCAGAACTTGAAGAGCAGCTTGGAACAATCACAAACCTCACAGGAGAAGCTATTGAATATGTATCAAGAGAGCAAGATTTACTCATTAAAAGTGGAAACACAATACGAGAAATCAAAGCAGCAGTTGAGGATTTGGAAAGGTATTGCGATAGCCTCGAGTTTTACATCTTTAGCATTAGGGACAATGTTACTAATTATAGTGAGGAGTAAGGAATGGGAGAATCATTAGGAATAGTTTTAGGAATATTTGTTGTCGCTTTCCTTTTAGGATTTGCTTTTGGAAGTTTTTGGATAAATAATGAAAATCCTGATTATTTTGAATGGGAGAATGAAAATGACTAGTATGCCACTATCTGTATTGGAAAACATTTGTAAAAATGTAAATAAAGAATCTCAAGAAAGTAATATCGAAAAAGTAAAAGAAAACTTGAAAAAGATAAAGGAGACTTTAAGTGACCGACGCCCAGAAAAAGAAAACCAAGTTCAGACAAAGTGCGAAGTGGAAAAAGTTTCGCCACAAGATCCATGTCAAGCAAAAAGGGATGGATCCGATAACCAACAAGAAATTACTGAAGGGAGCGAACCTTCACCACAAAAATCTAAAGGACGCAGAGTACGAAAATCTAACTAATGAGGATTGGTTTGTTTATCTAAACAAGACAACTCATGAAATGGTGCATTGGATCTATCGTTATTATAAAACTGATAGAGATATTATAAATAGATTAGATAATTTGCTAAATGAAATGCTAATTATCAATGAGGAGTAAAAGATATGGATAAGAAAACTTACAACATCATAGCAGCAAGTGTTACAGGTGTTATCGGTGTGATTGCAGCAGTAGTTGCAAAAATCAATCCTGCATATGAAGCAGCAATAGAAGCTTCATTGCCAGTTTTAGAAGGTGCCATTTTGACAATTTGTGGTAACTTCGTAGTAAATGCAATATCAGCTAAAAAAGGAGAATAATTATAATGAGTAAGAAGTCGATTTACATCAATTCCATGGGTGGAACAGGATTCCAATTTGCATTGTCTCATGTGATTCCAGAGATGAAAAAGGTTTACGATGAGGTAGCTGTAATCAGCCCTTATTTCGATATTTTCGAATGTAATCCTTATGTAGACATCGTTTACAAGCCTCAGGAAATTAGAGACTTTATAATGGATGCGAAAGCAAAAAAAGCTCGTCTCATCGTAGAAAGAATGTACGATACTGAGTCGTTCGTTTATAAAGAAATCTCTTATGCAGATGCATGGAGAAAGATGGCAGGTTTGCCTGTCAAAGGCAATAAAAAAGGTTCCGATACTAAGACAGTAGTTGATCCAACTCTTAAATATCCAAACTGTGCTAAACTTAGAGATGAGATTTTAACCCAAATAAAACAGAATGGTTTTGAGGATTTTGTTATTTGCCAATTCTGGGGTTCACAATCTCCTCTAGTACAAGTACCTCAGGGCCCAGATGGAAAACCTGATTGGTCGCAGATTCCATACAACTATGATAATGAACCTCTTAAGAGACATTACCCAGTTGAAAAAGCTTCTGAATTTGTTAACCTCTTTAGACAGAAACATCCAAAAACAGCTGTAATTTTATATTCGTTACCAAACGAACCTGCCTTTGAAGGAGTATTCAGATTTACTGTACCTTACTTAGTTTACGATTTGTTGTCAAAAGAAAGTAATTGTAAAGGCATAGTTGCAATTGATAGTTCACTTCAACACTTAACAGCAGGCCTTTGTAAAGCAGTTGTAATTTGGGCACATTCGTTACCTTTATCTTTTGGTTATGAATATAATAAAAACATAATCCAAGATTGTAGAAGGGATGATATTTTATACTTTAGCCAGTTAGGGCCTAGTGGGGCGGCAGTTGATTATATCAAACCAGAAAAGTTAGTAGAAGAAGTTGATAGTTATTTATTCAACGATGATTTGAAAGCTGACGATTTGAAGGTGGTAGACAATGAAGATAAATCATCATCTACAAACTAAATTACAGAATGCGGCAGAGAATCTCTGTCTTGCAATTACTTACATAACCCTCACTTTATATTCAAAAATGAGTGAAGAAGAAAAACCAGCCTTAGAAGCAATGGTAGCTTCAGCTATTACATTAGCTTTGGATGATGGAGAAGTTTTATCTAGAGATGGTTATGTAAAGGACGCCGATAAGCTCATCTATAGAGCCACAGGTTATGAAGTAAAGGTTCATAAGAAAACTATAAAGAGTGTAACAGAATTACCTGACGGAAAATACTCAGTAGTAAATTATGAATATAATGGAAAGAATCACTGGGTTGGTTTTTATGGCACAGAGGCGATCTACAATTCATTAGAAAAATCTCAATGTTTTAGTTACGGAAAACCAACCGAAGCTAGAATATTGGAGATAAAATAATATGAGGAATTGCGATATCTACATTCCGCCAACTGCTTTTAGGTTTTTATTAAATAACAGTACGACAGATAGGCGAACTCGTACTGGTAAACCTAAAATATCCATTTATTGGAGAAAGAAAGGAGGTAGTTTGGGGGTATCCATCCTTCCTCTTGAGGCTATGAATACATTCATAGGGATGTGTATTTTCCCTTCCTCCAAAGATGAAGAAGAGTATATAGGTTATTTTTTGAAATCCTTGCGCTCTTCCCAAATCATAGAAAGTAATTCAGTAAACTATAGGTTTAGAACTTATAGGGGAGTGGACAGATGTTAAGTGAGGCAGAACAACGTAGGGCTCAAGAGGACTTCCTCAAATATCAAAAGGAGTACAATGAAAGTGGGGATACTAACATTTTATGGTTTCAAATGTATCCTCTTTTTGTTAGTGCAATAGGTTCAAATCTAAAAAAGATTAACAATCACAACTACATTCCAAACTTTGATAGGAAAGTTCAAGACGGAGCTGATAGATTAGTAAAAAGGTATATAAAGAATTATCCTAACTACAATCACTTCTCTTTGATTACTCTATGTTATTATGAGGCGCTTTATTTTTCTCGTAAGAGTGGAACTAAAGAAGAAGATTTAGAAACATCCTATGATGAACTTGTAGAAAATGATAAAAATTCAAAAAAGAGTATAGATTTGGAAGATTATAGCGATTATAGTTATGTTGATGATTTATACTAAACAAGGAGATTAAAATGATTTTATTAAAAGATTATATCGTGGTCAAACCTTTGATTGAAGAGAAGACAAGTGGGGGAATTATATTAGCTTCTGCTGTAACCGATAAGCAGATGAAAGGCGAAATAGTATTGAAAGGTAAAGATGTTGAAGATGGGGATATTAAAGTAGGTGCTATAGTTTTATTTGATAAAATGAACAGCACTCCAGCCCCAGAACCTTTTGGTGAAGGATTGAAACTTTGTCAAGAGGAAGATATCTTAGCTATTCTTTAACAATTCGATTTCTTTTTCCTGATTTAATATTTTTTCTAAACGGCGTCTCCTATGATATTCTTTCATTCCATAGGAGATGTTTACTTTATGAAGGGGCGACTTCTTCCTACCTTTCAATGCCTCTGATATTTTTCTTTTATGTTCTTCTGTCATATACTTTATTAGTTACTTACTAAAATGTTAGTAAATAAAATAACTTAACAAATAAAAATATAAAATAGAAATAATTAGACCTAGCACGGGGTCGGTACCGTGATATAAAACAATGGCAATTGTTAGCAATCAGCAAATTCAGAATTTGCTCAAAACTGTATATCTTAGTGGAGTAGCTAATAACAAATATCAGAACTCTCCTGTATTACATAAGATCAAGAAAGAATCTTGGGGTTCAGGTAAAGAATTGAAATATGCTGCTCAGTACGGAAATGGTGGTAACTTCAGTTCAGACTACAATATGTTGTCTACAGCAAGCTCAAGTGGTAGTACTGGTGGAGTTAGAAACTTAGAATGGACTGCAAACCAGGGTTACTTGGTAGGTAACTTCGACATCAACATGCCAGAAATCTTATCAACTGCTGAAGAGCGCGGTGCTTACATGAAAGCATTAGCAAACAAAATGAGTGGTTGTTTTGATGGTATGTCAAAAACATTAGCAATGTACTTGTACGGTGGAAAGTATGGTGTAATTGATCAGGTTAAAGGCGTAACAGCTTCTACTGGTAAAACTCTTGCAGCAACTGGAAACACATTAGACGTTACAAGTGCTGGTGCAATCAAATTGGACGTAGGTTCAAGAATTGTATTTACAAACGGTGGAAGCGATAATGCTGCTCTTCCTTCAACTGCTTTACTTGCAGGCTATGGTACAATTACTGCTATCACTGATACTTCAATCACTTTTGATTGGTCTAGTGGAACTCCTACTATTCATAATGGTGATTATATTGAATTGTATGGTGCTAGAAATGGTACTTCAATTCAGGGTATCGAAGGTCTTCCAGAAATAATTCCTGCATACTTTGACAGATCTGGAGCAACTTGGACTTCTTATATTGGAACTGCTTTCAGAGGCGTTGATAGAAGTGTTGCTGAATCAAGATTGGCAGGACAGTTTGTAAAAGCTGCTAACTCTGGAACAACTAGACTTACTGATGCTTTAGTTTCTCTTTTGAAGAAAACAAAGAGAGCAGGTGGTATGAACAATATCGTTGTTATTAACGATGAAACTTGGGACGCTGTTGGACAGGAATTAGGAGTACAGAAAAACTTGTGGCAGGCTACAAACAGTGGTGAAAACAAGAATAAGTTCACTGGTGGTTACTCAGAGTTGGCAACAGCTTTCGGTGACGCATTCATCGGTAGAACTGTAATCGATCCTTATTGTACTGAAGGTTATGCATACATGTTTGACGACGATGATTTGACTTTCTACGATTTAGGAAATGTTGGTAAGGTTATCGATCCTGTATCTAACGATCAGGTTGGTAAGTATGATATAGAAGCTGTTGGAGACCAAGGAATTGGTGACGCTCCAGCTCCAAAAATCAATATGGACAAATTGTTCACTATTACTGAAGGTGCAAAAGGTTCATATGGTCCAGCATTAGAGATTGCTGCACATGTTTATGGAAACTACATCCTTAGACGTACTGCATCTGCTGGTGTTGCTAAATTGGTATAATGAGACGATTCTTTAATCGATCTTCATTGATATAATCTTCTCCTTTTCGGTCAGCTAGAAATAGCTGACCTTTTTTATTGGTTTTTTAACAAATAAAAACATAAGGTAGTAAATATGTCAAATTGGAAAATAGAAGACAGTAAAAATAAACTAAGAAGCGTAATAGATTCCCAATTGGGCTATCATAGTTACCAATTGGCTCGTTATAGCAATGATGTTACAATAGATTTGAACTTCTTTGAAGAATGGAATGATGCGGTTTGGAATTATAGATATTACAATGTACAGGATCCAGACTTGGCACAATCTCCTAAAATAAACGTTGTTAAATCTGTTATTGATTCTTTAGTTTCAAAGATTAGTAATCAGAAAGTTAGGCCATATTTCAATCCTGTTAATGGGTTGTATAGTACAAGGGCAATTGTAAAACAAGCACAGCAATTCTTTGATATCATTTATGATAAAGAAAAGGTACATGATAAAGTAACTCAGGCGTTCAGAAATGCTTGTATTTTTGGTATTGGATATGTATTCTTTAATCCTTTCACTAAATCAATTGAAGTACCTGGAAGTTGGCAGATTGGTATATTAAATACTGAACAAGGATATGGTAAACCTACTAAGTGCCTTATTGAGTATAAGTGCTTCCCTGTTACATTGTTGGATAAATATGGGATTAAAGGTAAGTATCAATCAAATTATGTAAATTTCAAACTTTTCTTTGATACCATTGAAGGTAAAGCAATTGCTTATATAAATGAAGTAAAAGCTTTAGAAAAATCTTATAAGGCTGATGTAATACCATTAATTGCAGTAAATTGCAATAAACCAGTATTTGGAACCCGCTCTACTTCTATTGTAGATGAATTAGATGGTATCCAAACTAACATTGACTTGATTTGCAACAAAATGTCAGCTGCAATGCAACTTACTCCAGCTAATACAACTTATGTTGAAGCCGGCTCCTCTCTTCAACCAGGAGATCTCTCTTCTAAGACAGGTAATGTATATACTGTTAAGATGGGTCCAGGGGTTAATAATCTTCCTGTAGTAAATGTTACTCCAGCTCCTTTTGATCCTATGTTACAAAACTTGTTAGATTCTTTAATAAAACAAGCTTATGAAATTGCAGGTATATCTCAATTATCTGCACAGAGTAAGAAACCTGCAGGATTGGATAGTGGCGTTGCTTTACAAACTTTGGAAGATATAGAATCAGATAGATTCCAAACTCAAGTTGATCATTATGTACATGCTTTCATAGATTTAGCAGATTTGATTATAGAATTAATGGATGACGATACAATTCTTCCTAAATCTGTTAATACTGCTGAATATACTTGGGAAGATATTAGAAAACAAAAAGAATTGTTCAAGATTCAATTCAGTGCAACATCTGCTCTTTCTAAAGATCCTCAAACAAAATTACAGCAAGTAATGCAGTTAACTCAAGTAGGGCTTATTACTACAGATAAGATTGCAATGTATCTTGATAGCCCAGACTTGGAAGATGCTTACAAAGGCGCTTCTGCAATTCAGGATGCAATTGATGCAACTATTCAAAGAGCAATTGATAATGAGGTTTACGACATTCCTGATTACATTAGTTATCAGCAGTTGTTAACTCAAATTATAATAGAAGAAAATAAATTATATGCAAGTGAGGATATGGAATCTTTAAATAAGCTTCATACTCTAAAAGATAATTTATTGAACATAATGAATGAAGAGGGCTTTGTAGATTTATCAAATGAACCTTCCTCTGATACTGTTACAGAACAAGGTTTGGGTGCAGGGGCTCCTATGGATATAACAGGTGCAGCTGCTCAGGCTCAAGCTTTTGCTCAACCATCAGTAGAAGATCAATTTGCAACCCCTCAAGAAAATGGAGATATGTATGTTGGTGAAGAAGGCGTGGGTCAAATTTAGAGAGATTTTAAAAAAAGAAGTAGAAATGAATAAGGCACTTAATCGTTTAGCTAAGATGCCTTTAGATTACCTTACTATTCAAACTATTTGCGATAATGTTAGTAGTGGGTATAATGTAGAAGTAACTATCATCAATAATGATGGTTCTAAAATAAATATTAAGAGAGGTTCTGCAAAAGAAGAAATACCTTATAAATCTTTTGCTGAACGTTTCAATGAATATCAAAATGGAGTGAAATAATTATGGATGAATTTAGAATGAAACTTAAAGAATCTTTACTTTTGTTAGACGAAAGATTGAGAATGGTTGAGCATTTAGTAAATGACGTAATCATCGATTCTTTGGAATCTGCTGCTAATGAGTATGCAGATAATGAAGCTTTCGAAACTTTCAAAGGCAATTACGGCGAATCATTAAAAGATTTGATCGATCCTTATAAAATGTTATTTGGAGAAGATTACGATCTTGAACGCTCTCTTTACGATGATTTGAAAGGAACAGAAGGTTATGGAGCTGAAGGATTCGACGAGAAAGGTTGCATGGATGCTCGTATAGCTGATCTTAGATCTCGTATAGACGCTCTCAAAGCTGCTAAAGCAGAAGATGAAGAGAAGAAAGACGAAGATGAAGTAGCAGAATCTAAACCTGTTGATGAGGAAGAGGAAGAAGTATCTGAAGAGCAATTGGCAAAAGAGCTTGAGGATGCTTTGAAAGATGGAGGATTGTAATGAGTGGCGCAATAGATACTACCAAAAGGGAAATTGTTTCTTGGGTTAGAGGAAACGCAGTAGGCTCTACACAATCAGTAACTTTGAATACAGATGAAGTAATGAGTAATAGTGATTCAGTTCAAGCTGAAAGAACAAAGACCGTTACCCAAAATGGAGTAACTACCATTACTCCTTCTTCTGGATATGATTCAATGGCTAAAACAAAAGTAACCGTTAATGTAAATCTAAAAGCATATAAATATCACCCAGATGAAGGTGATGATGTAATTATCTATGCTTTCCAGAATACACCTACAAAGGCGCTCACTACTTCTTTTACAAAAGTAACCGTTACTTATGAATCTGGTACTGATACTATCCTTTATGATAGCAAAACTTTTGCTAGATACTCTGATGGAGATATAGAGTTAGCATAAAATGCCTAGACCTAAGAAAACTGTAGGAACATTAAATGGTAAAACACTCCCTGCTGTAAAAGTGGGGGGTTGTACTCTCTTTATGCCAGGACAAGACCTTGATGAAGTTTTATATTCAAGTTATGCAAAGAAGTTAGAATATGGAACTACAAACAAAGGCTCCTGGCTTGAGTCATTTATAGATGAAAATCTAGACAAACTAAAACAAAATCTAAAAACAGATCCTGAAACAGCCCTTTCTGCAATGAGGGAGATGGGTAAGATTGTAAAAGATACTCAGGATTATTACAATAAGAGAAAAGCAACAGATTCTGATTTCTCTCGTTATTTACTTAGAGATAAGTTATTTCCTTATCAAAGAGAAGTTTATGATGATAGAAATAAAAAGAAATCTATGTTGTGGGGAAGACGTGCTGGTAAGACTCATACTGCGGTTAGACTAGCCTTGAAGATGGTTTTGGATGTAGAAGAAAAGCCTCGAGAAGTAATCATAATGGGATTAACATTAGAGAAGACTGCCTCTCTTTATTGGGATGAATTAAAGAAGGCGATTGTTGAAGCCCACATAAACACTTCTCGTATTGATAATGGTACTTATACTATCTTCCTATCAAATGGTAACTCAATAACATTGTGGGGTAATAATAGTAAGGCTGAAAGAGAGAAGTTGAGAGGTAGAGATACCTACGCTTTCATTATTGATGAAATGCAATCTCAACAGGGTCTTTATTATTTACTTACAGATATTATTGGACCTATTGTTAGAGGTAGAGATGGAGAAATTATTTGTTTAGGAACAGCTCCAATTTCTGCTGGAACAAAATGGGAAGAGATTATAAACGATCCTTCTTGGTCTCATTCTTCCGCTACAATGGAAAACAATCCAACCATTCCAAATTATGAACACGCCCTTGAAGATGTATTAAAGGACAACCATTGGACTAAAGATAATATTACATTTAGGCGTGAGTATTTGGGAGAAGTAGCTTACGATACTGAAAGAATGATTCTTCCTCTTAGAACTTACTACGATAAAATACCTGAAACATTCAAACCTGTACAATGTTATATTGGAGTCGATTATGGTTGGACTGACTTTAGTTCTTTTGCCCCAATCATTATAGACAATACAGGATTAGGTTTTATGGTTAGTCAATGGAAAGCTAATAAAACTTCTTCTAAAGCTTTAGTTGATAAAATGAAGGCGCTTGTTGATACCATCCATACTAAATATAATATCCCTATGGAAGATATAAAAATAGTTGCAGACTCTTCTCATCAACAAATCTCTCAAGATATTTACAATATGGGTGTTACTAATATTCAAAATGCTTACAAATTAGAAGAAAACTACCAATGGGCAAGATTGGGAGAAAGTTTAGCAATGGGAGAGTTGCTCGTAGAGAAAGACTCAGAGTTTGACAAAGAATGCGATATGTTGGTTTGGCAGTGGAATGCTGAAAAAGGATGCGTTATCTATAAAATTGATGATGATGTATTCCACCCTGATATCAGTGACGCCGCAAAATATGCTTGGAATACTTATTTAACCGATAGGAATAAAGGTTAACAAATAAATATAAAATATAATAAGAGAGGAAATGAGTATGGCAGATGAAAAAGATTTTGGTAAATATAATAACCCTTTAGATTTGTCTTATTTTGATAACGGAGAATTTGCAGACTTCACTTATGGTAATGGAAAAAGGGATGCTGCAACGAACATGTACTACCCGAATGCAGATGCGAGAAAAGAAGCCTATTGGAAAACACAAAATGATTATAGTTCTCTTGGAAAAGATGACTTGAATGGTTGGAATAAGTTCAAGCAGGGATTGCACGAACTTGGTAATGCAGCAGCCCCAGATCGAGCTTTTATCGATGTAGATGCAGATAATGCAGCTAATGCAAAAAGACTTGCACAAAGTCAGCCAGAAAATCAACCAAATAGTCAAAAATATTACAACAACTATCGCAATGCTGTAATGAATCAAAAAAGAGACGTTGAGCAAAGAGCATTTGATGCAATGATGGCAGATAGGCAAGCTCATTATGGGGCTCCAGACAATCCTACTCCTAATGCAATGGCAAATGATTCAAGATATGCTTCCCCTGAGGCACCTGCTCCTGAAGGTCCATCAGAGAATAGTCCATCATTTGGACAGAAATTAGGAAGTGCATTTAAAGACTTAGCTAATGGTATTATGTTAATGCCAGGGGCATTTGGTGGAGCATTCTAAGGAAATTAAATGAATCTTTCAATACCTTTATCAGCATATATTAACACAAAAGATGAATACATCATCTCAGATTTGGAAACTCAAGATAAGGACGTTCTTAACAAAAAGAACACTCTTGAGTTTCAATCTACACTTTCTCCTCTTTATGTAAAGAAAGGAGACTCTATTTATACAACAGCCGGTCATGTTATCTCCAAAGGAGATGGTTTCTTTGTAGATGAAGTTGGAAGAAAGTATGAAGTTGACAACAGTCTAACAATAAAGAAATCTTTAGATTTGACTGGTATTTGGAATGGTAATTTAACCTCTGCCGTTTACGATAAAGACAATGAAGTTGTTTTTAGTACTTGGCAAACAGATTATTCTTTCTTCATTTTGCAAACTGATTTAGATAATAAGATTCTAAATAAGGTTGAAATCCCTATAAAAGATGGAGATGTAGATATAGTAAATGCTGCAATAAAGGCCCTTGATGAAAATAAGTTTGCAATCGTAAGAGTTTATACTAATGGATTTTCAAAAGTTGTTGTTGTAGATAAAGATGGTACTGGATTGGCAAGCTTGAATACACCTCGCCTTTTAGGTAATAAGCTTACAACAAACCCACAAGGCTATATCGGTTTAGATGATACTGATGTTAGAAAGAGGGCAACATTTTATTACAACTCTAATACCATTTCTGAATATGCAAGAGGTTGGGGTTGCGTCGGATTGAATGGGCTTATTACTGGTGAACCAATTCCAATAAAAAACAATAATTCCGAAGGCATTCTCAATCTTTCTGCCACTTTCAATTGGAATAAAATAATTGATTTTGATACTGATTACCAATTTCTTGACAACGGTATTGGTGTATTAGAAAACGCAACTAATCATGATATAGCTGATAATACAGCTTTGAAAACAGATTCAAACTACAATACTAATGACAATAATATAATGACTTGGAATAGTAAAGACCATTCCAAAGATCATGTAGTATATGTGGCCGGTTGGGATACAAAAAATGGTTATCCTCTTATCATAACTGATACTATTTCTTATGATGGCTATATGACTCAGCCCACTGATGCTTACCAGAAATTTGATTTCATCTCAGGTCTTACTAGATTTGATAATGCAGGAGAACATTCTTTTTATCAAGTAGATTTTAGTGATGGTTTTGGTAATTTAGAATGGAAAGAAGGAACTGATCCAACAATAGAAAATGGTTGTAACCCATTCCCTTATGCTTATTCAATTTTCAATAGAGCAGAAAGTAGAGATGTTTATTGGTCTTATGGACCAGGTTGGGCTAGGTCTTATGTAAGAAAAGTTCAATTCAGAAACTTTGATGGCAAGAAAGCAATGACTCAAATGTTTCCAACTGCCCTTATTTCTTTTGGTTTGAAAGGTAATAACGACTATGATTTCAACTTTGTTAGAATAGAATACCTTTCACCAATTTCTTTTGATACTGAACATACTTCTTACACAATTGTTCCCGATGATGACCACCCACAAGCTTTTAGTAGAAAGTTTTTTAGACCTGGGACAGGTTTAGCTTATAGTAGAGTTCATATTTTCAATCCTTCAATCTTTGAAAAAGGAATGGTATGGGTAGATATGTTAGGGGCAGATAATATGCCTAATCACAGTATTTTATCTAAGATTCCTTTTAATGTAAAATTGAGTCAAGATTTCTATGATCAGTATTATGCAATGAATTATGTTTCTACTTCTACTAAGAAAACCCTTTTAACATCTGGATCTGCTAATAACAAAGATACAAGTTATATTTACAATGATGCAGTTTTCAGTAACGGATTGTTAGTTATATTAGAAAGAGATGGAGAAGTTAGATTAGAGAAAATCGCAGACTACATCTATAGAACCAATACTGTAAATGGAGACAATTTATTTATAGATAGTGTTTCTAAGTTTGATGGGCAACGCGGTTTCATCCCTTACAATGGAGAAGAGATTATAACTCTACAAGAATTATCATCTTTTTCTGCACCTACAGATAATGAAAACACAGATGGTAATAGTACATACTATTCAGGAAGTGGATACAACATTGATATGAATGATCCTACCAAAAGAGCGACTTCTTATATCCTTCCTGAAATTGTAATGCCTTTGGTTATTAAAAGTGAAGAAGTAGAAGATTTTAGTTTCCAATTGATGGAAAATAAAAGGGAATTAACAAAGCCGTTCCTTTACTTAACTTTTGATTATAAAGATGATCCAGTTGATCATTATTACACTCACGCATTAAAATCTACTTCAGTAGAGTATCAAACTAGTAAGAAATTACAGTCTACCTCAAATAATAATGAAGAAAGGTTGTTCGGTGTTAAGACTTATGATAGTGATAAAGAGGGCACAGTTTGGTGGGTAACTTCTTCTATTTATATTTTCCCTCTTGGGTTGGCATCTTTCATTACAGGTATAAACTACTTATCAAGTACAATTGATTTGACAGATGATTATACAGTAAGAATGTATAGAAGATTCAATACTACCTTCCCTGTATACAATCCTAATACTGAAGTATATAAAGGATCAACAATCTTTACAATATATGGATACAACTATTCATTCGACGGTCAGGCAATTTATTTCTTAGGTCAAAGTGATGATACCTCTCAAAACAATTTTGCTTGTTATGCGCTTGGTATGAAGTTCTTAGCAAACTCAGGAACTGAAGCTTATTTCTATTCTCCTTTTGAAAAGAAGATTTATTTGTTTACAGGTTCTGTAACTTTGCAAATGGCTGATAGTTTGGCCAGAGAAGGGGATATAATAGATTCATTGTATTCAAGTTGCGAACAAACTTTATATTTATTAACCTCTCAGGGTAATGTAATAGCTAAAACACAAAGAGACATGTGTTTGATTCAAAATATAGATCCTCTCCTTTACCACTTTGAAGGTACTGATACTGGTATGATATTGAGCGGGGATTGGAAATATATTAGGTATAGATTACATAAAACTGATGAAGAAGAGTGGCTACCTCTTGAATATGAAACTGAGTTTATAGGAAAGAATAATAGTCTATTGAAAGTATCTAATATAGATATAACCTTCTTCAGAGGAGATAGTCAGAAGGTTTTAGGTAATGTTTATTTTGAATGCTTGAATGATGAAATGCCTAAGAAAGAAAAACAAGCCTTTGAAATTACAAAGAATGATTGGAATAGAAGCGCCCTTTTCAAGTTACGTTTCGTTCCTAAAGATAATGTAGTAAAAGCATTCAGATTTGGATTTGATTCTAAAGATGAAAATGTTCATATAGCAAATGTTTGTATAAATGTAGAAGAAGTTTCTCAGAATACAAACGGACCAAAACACGTATAGTAGGATGAAATAATTATGGCAGAAGAAAGTAAAACAGGAACCACATTGTACACTAGTGGAGAAAGTGCAAGGCAGTTATCATTAATGAATGAAACCCCTCAGAATGATCAACAGAATGCTCAACAGAATGATCAAGGAGTAGAAACCTCTACTCCCTCTGATGATGGTTACAATAGACAGATGTATGAATTTGCAGAAATGGCATTGGAACCTTGGTCTGATTTCGATATAGAGATGATGAACAACACTAAAGAGTTGCAAAATGCACAGAATCAACTTTCTAAAACTGAAGAAAAGTTACAAGCTATAGAAAGTGGCTTAGTGGAGGATGATCCTATATATGGTAAGGATTATTATCAAAAAAGAAAAAAGACTTATGAAGATGAAGTTACTAAATATACTAACATATTAGATGAGTATGGTAAGAATAAAGATTTAATGACTCGTTATATGGAAACCTATAAAGATCGTTATGAAAACGATCCTGATAGGGGAAAGGAGGAGGATGTAGATCCATGGACGGCAGCAGAGAAATTCAAGGAAGGAGAATTTTCTGCCCTTGATTATGCAAATGCTCTTCAAAAATATAATGCTAAGAATGTAAACCTTTCTTCTAACACTAAAGATTTGAAAGATATATATGAGGCTGGCGTTGAAGCCGGTACCGAGAAAGGTAATGAAAAAGAATTAGTTCAACTTGGTAAAAATGCTGGTATAAATGAAAAAGATCTCAAGAGAGCTTTAAATCCTCAAAATGAAGAAGATGTAAAGTTGGCTGAAAAGTTGTTAAAGAGAGTAGATCAATATTATGGTAAACAATCATATCCTGGTAACGATTACAACACTTTGAAAGATGCCATCAATACTGCCATTGAAGGGTATGAAGGAAATAAAGTTCCTCCTAATGTTACTGTTGAAACCCTAACCCCTGAAACCCCTGAAGAGCCTGAAGTATCTGCTAAGAATTATGCATCTATTTGGGATGATTTCAATTCTTGGTATGAGGGTCAATTAGCTAAATTAGATCAAATTGACACTAAAAACATTACAGATTGGGGTAATATAGTCGATGAAGTTTCTGGAGATATAAATGAATTTTCTTCTGATGCAACTCAGTATTTAAGTAAGTTGATGGAAGATTTAGTTGGAATGACTATTGAGGAATACCAGGCTTTTTACAATTCAGAAAAGTTTGGAGAGTTTAGTAATAGTGTTTTGGGATATGCTCAAAGGGCTAAAGAAAAAATACATCAAATCAAAACAGAAGCTCAAAAGCAGGGTTATGAAAGAGATGATTCTACTTTGGCTAAATTGAGATATGGTACTGAAAGAATATTAGCAAAAGTAAATCTACACACCAAACTCTCAGAAGATGAAGCTTATAATGTAGATTCTTGGTTGAGATCTTTAGATGCTTGTGAAGAGATTACAGATGCATTAATTGGATCTAGTGCATTTAATGGAGCAGAAGATGTTAAAGGCTCAGAATATGTAGAAGGTTGGAAAGACCAGGTAAATAAATTCTTTGATGCAAAAGCAGTATTAGCAGCTGGGGCAAAAGGGGCTTTAGGTTTATTAACTACAACTGTAGGATTTGGACTTATAGCTGTAAACCCAGGGTTGGCTGCAGTTGCAATAGGAATAGGAACTTCTTTGTTTGGAGCTTCTTCATTGAAAGTAGCTCTTGGACAAGAACAAAAAGAAGCTACTAATAGAGAATTAATGTTCAATCCTGAAAATAAGAAATCCATAGAATTGTGGAACCGAGTATATGCTCCTTACAATGTAGGAGATAAGAGGGCAATTTCTACATATACAGAAATGGTTGGAGCTGGGGCAGAAAGTGCAACAGGATTGTCTTCCCTCCTTACCAATCCTTTAATGGGAGCAGCTTTACTCATCGATGCAAGTCAAAAAGTAAGTCAATTGATTAAAGGTTCCACTGATACTCAAATGACTGAATTGTATCAGAATGTATACCAAGCTGCAGTTTATTTTGATAATGCTTTCGGGGAGGAAATTTCTAGTCGTTTTAATTTTTCTTTCAATTCTGAAACTGACGATGAAGAAGATGCTTATACTCCTTCTTCTTTTGATATAGAAACTGAAGGATATCCTATCGAAGGTAAGTATAGTGGATATAGGGAAAATGCTAAAAATAGTAACCTTGCCACTGATTACAATGCTGGTATGGAAGAAGAAACAAATGAAGCCGTTTCTGATATGAGAATGAAGATTTATAAGGTTTATAGTAAAGAACCTGATTACATAAAGAAAGCAATAGCAAAGGTATTAAAATCTTATGCAGAAATCATCTAAATTAAAATCAGCCAAACTCTGGATTGCTATATGGGCGATATCTTTAATCACTTATATAGTAATTACAGGGAAAGTAGAATTTCTATCTCTGGCAACCCTCCTATCTACAATACCTTTGGCTTTCATTCCTGCCAATGTTATCCAAAAGAAGATACTTTCGGACTCTACTAACAAATAAATTAAATGAAAAGAACTAAAGATCAATTAGAAGACCTTTTACTTGAGGCAATCGAACAAAAGCAAATCTTTACGATAAGAAAACTCCGAAAAGAATTAGCAGAACTAAAATCAAAAACAAAAGAGGGTGAAAAGCATGTTACAACAATTGTACGATAAATGTGTCAAACCATCTATTAGAGAATGTAGGGGCCAAACTCATTACGGTCCCTCTGTTGCTCCCAACCAATTAGATGAAACTCTAAGAAATATCAATGATCATCTGGGAGCCATAGATGCAGAACAAAGAATACAAAACTCTGAAATTCAAACTCTCAAATGCGGAAATTTTCAAAACGTAAAAATATCTGATACTTTGAAAGTTGATAACATTCAATCCTTTTCTGGAGCCTGTGTAAGTTTTACAGACCCTGTTGAAATAGATGAGCTTACTGTCAATATCTTGCATGTAGATAACTTAGTAGCAGATGATACAAGAATGTTTGCTGGCCTTGATTGTGTTCAATGGAAGGATATTATAAACGAATCTTGTGTTGCAGATTCAAACATGTTTGCCGGAAAAAATTGTACTGAATGGAAAGATATAATTGCAACTACTTTAGTAAATAAAGCAAAAGATTCAGATTGTTTTAGCGGCCTTACTTGCAATCAATGGATTGATTTGATTCAAGATACTTGTGTTCATAATGCAGCAAACGCAACTAAATTTGATAATAAAACTTATGAACAAGTTTGCGAAGATATTTTAGCTAATGTACCTCCTCAGCCTTACAGTGGCGAAATTGATGTATATTGCGGAGAGACTTGTTTATGTACTATAAACTGTGAAAATCCATTAGTATTATGTCCAAATGCTTTTAATGAATATGCAAAAATAAGTACTGAAACATATCCGGGCGCTTATTGTACTGGTACTTTAGTTCAATCAGATATTCAAGACTTCATTACAATGAATGATGTTGACGCCTGTGGTTATACTACCTGTACAGGTACTGTTACTTCTGTAAATGCTTGTTTGAATGGATGTTCTGCTTCTGCAATTACAGATTGTGGTACTTTGGCATTAGATATAACTCCTTCCCTTTGTTTTGACTCAATAACAAGAAATATTTGTACCTGTCTAGGAAATAAAACTTCAAATGAAATAACATTACCTTCTGGTATTTTCTGTACTGGTACTGTTTCAATGGCTCAAAGTGGAGAAAACAGTAATAAACCAATTTTATTGAGAAATACTCAAACTGTTGCTGTTTCTTCTAATTGCTGTCCATTTACTTTCAATCCAAGAACTGGTGTATTAGTTGCTAAATGTTTATGTGGTAAAGCACAGGACTCAGATTGCTTTGGCGGATGTACTTATGCAGAAGCAAAAAATGATATAAGAGATGGTTTAGTTACTAATACAGAATTAGAATCTTGCGGATATACAACTTGTGTTGGTACTGTAACAAAAGTAAAAGTAGGAACTGATGAATATACTCCTTCTCAAGGTATTGTTTCTCTTCCAGCATATCCACCTAATTTATCTTCTTGTCCTGGTTTGAATTGTACTGGAAATGTTACTCTTTCTCAATTGAATGCTGTTTCAGATAGAGTAACAACTATTGAGTCATACATTCCATCTCAGGCCTCATCTACAAATCAGTTGGCAGATAAAGAGTTTGTAAATAGCTCAATAGAAACAAATACTGCAACTTTCAGAGGTACATTCAATAGTGTAGCAGATTTAGAGGCATATACTGGTCCAAAAGATAATAATGACTATGCTTTTGTTGTTACTTTCAATTCTGCAACTTCTTCATATCAATATGACAGATATAAATATAACGGAACTGAGTGGGTATTTGAATATACAATAAATACAACTGGATTTACTGCTGAACAATTAGCCGCCCTCAATTCTGGTATTACTTGTACATTAGTTGCAAAAATAACAGATGTTTATAATTGTAGAATAAGTATTCAAAAGAATGGTACTTGTATTGATTCTTTCACTTTGAATCAAAGTTCAAATAAATCTATAAATATTACTGTTCCTACAAAAACCAGTGATATAACTAATGACTGCAGCTTTACTTCATGTACTGGTACTGTTACTGGAGTAACTTTGAATAACTGTGCTTTTACAGGAACTGGAGCATTATCTGCAACTATAAAACCAAGTTTATGCTATACAACTGCTGATAGAAAACTTTATACAAAATTAGGAAATCAAACTTCTTCTGCAGTTACTCTTCCTTCAGGTATAAATTGTACTGGTACTTTAGTTCAATCTGATATTGCTGATATGGCAACTTGTACTTGGGTAACAAATCAGGGTTATACAACCTGCACTGGTACAGTAACAGGAGTTTCACTAAATGGTTCTTCATTTACCGTAAATAATGGAATAGCTTCTCTTACTAATTTCAAGCCAGCAACCGCAGGAACAGCTGATAACTCTACTTGTTTCAATGGATGTACATATGCTCAGGCTTGTACAAATATAAGAAGTGGTTTATGTAATCACGACTGTTTAGTAAAACTTTCTCTTCTTTGTTCAAATACTGATAGAAGAGTATTATTCTCAGCGCAAGAAAATGGATGTATCTGTCCTGTTTATGCTTCTAATGGTGTTTCATTTACTTTCAATCCAAGTACTGGTAATTTGAGAATTGGAGACTTTTCTTGTGATTGCTGTAATAGAGTATATATCAAATGTGACAGTGGTTTAGTAAGAAGTGGCTCAAAAGGTTCTCAAACAAATGGTTTTGTAGTATATAAAGAAAGCAACTGTTTAGATAACTGTTCTATTGGTGTTGGCATAGGAAGTGGAAATGTAAATAGAGGTTTCTTTGATTATTGTAAATCCTCAGAAACTGCTACTTCACCAACATTCAGATGGTTACAATATTGGGATGCTGAAAAAGAAATACATGCATTACCAATTTGGGGTGAATTAGGAGCTAATAATAAAGTTGTTTATTCTTGTGTTGCTCCACTTCCATCTAATACAAAAAGATATGTTTTAGTTTGTTTCGATAAAGTTTGCACTTGTAATCCAAGTAATAGTAGTGCATACTTTGAAATTGATATTTATTCTTCTAAATATAATGTTTGGATTGATGTAAGTGGAACTCCAAGTACAGCTCAAATGAGAACTTATTGGCAAACTAATGGTATTGACCCAAATGGAAATGCTTATGGTTCATTCTGTGCTGCATTACCAGATACTACTGCAAATAATAACTGTTTCTGGATAGCTTATGGTGGATATAGAGCACCTGTTATCAAATCATCAAGAAAAGTATATGTTATCTGCAATACAACAACCGCTCCTTCTGGTATTACATTTACAGCTCCAACTAATAGAAACTCTTATACAAATGTTTACTGTGGCTCAACCTGTTTATGTACTTTACAGGGACCAGCAAATCTTTGTTTAGGAAGTTTAGCATTCAGTTCAGCAACTATTCCAACAGTAAATAATTCAACAATAAAGATTCAAAAGAATAGTGCGGATGTTGGCTCATTTACTCTAAATCAGGCCCTTGGAGCTACAATAGATATTTCAGTACCAACTAAGACTTCTGATATAACTAATGACAGTAATTTCATTACAATGGCAGACGTAAATGCTTGTGGTTATACTACTTGCAAAGGTACAGTAACCGGAGTAACTTTGAATGGTTCAAGTTTTACTGTTGGTACAAACGGTATAGCATCTCTTACAAACTTCAAGCCAGCTACTGCAACTTTGGCAGATTGTTCTCTTTATATAAAGAGAAATGCTATAAAAGTAAATGCTGATTATCCATTAGCATTTTTAGAAGCAAATACAACAATAGATAATGCCAACATTTATGTTTCCTGCTATTGTCCTCTTACTTATAATTCTTGTACAGGTGTTTTGAAGTCTACTAAGTTCACTTATAATAATGGTGGAGACACTTCTAGAAATATTGCAGGTTATCAAAGTAAGAATTACTATGGATGCAGATGTACTGAAATGCCAATATGTGATTTCTTCAAATGTCTCACAGCCTGTCATAACTTAGCTTCTGGAGAAAACTTGACTATAAATTATGCCTGGTCAAATGCTTGCAATAATATAATTTGTTGGGGTACTAATAGTTCAATAAGTCTTTCTGGTGGTTCTGTTCAAGTTTTTGCCAACAACTATAATAAAAACTTATTTGATGATAATTGTGGTGGCTGGTATAATTTAGTATTGAAAGTGAATCCTGTTACTGGAGAAGAATACTCATTTAGAGCATATAAAGGAAGCGACAGTGCATCTGCAACAACTTATGTTTATAATGGTCTTTCAGTAAATCAAGCCAGAAATGCATCTAATGCGACAAATTCAACTTGCTTCAATGGTTGTACTTATGCTAATGCAAAAACTGATATAAGAAGCGGATTATGTGACCATGATTGTTTGGTAAAACTTGCTGATGTTACTACATGTAATGATAGAGCTTTATTACAGACAGGAGCTGGATATGTTGCTGGATGTCTTTGCCCGGTATATAAATCAGCATGCTCACCTCTTATGTTCAATGCAGTTACAGGTGGTTTGAAAGTTGGTTCAACTATTTGTGACGGATATGTTGAATCTGGCTGGTATTATACTTGTGGAAAATCCTGCTCATTCTCATATCCTAAATCTACTACAAATTATGTTTTATTAGGATGTTTCAGGAATATCTTTAGCAGAATGAATGAATTAGAATTAGGATTCAGCTTAGGTGGTAGTGGTTCTGCACAGAATACCGGGACATTGAAGATATTACCAGGTAGTGCTTCTTGTTTTGATTTGAACAATATTGAATTGAAAATGACAAGTTATGCGCCTGGTTCAAGAGGTATTACAGGAATTGGATTTATTGCTGATAATACTGCATATAACTGTTGGATTTGTGTAGTTGCCAGAGTTGTAAACAATTCAACTGGAACAAATTATTCCTGGCCTTTCGCTTTATATAGAAACAGATTATCTGCAAGTGTTTGGACAACAGATTTCCAGTGTCTTGGACCAGACGCTCCAACATTTACTAAGTTTATTGCTATACCTCAAAATGTAAATAGAAATTATTATTACAACAGCGCCCTTTGTAGTGATTTCTCTAATACAAATATGACTGTAAAAGCAATAACAAACTCTTCTTCCTGTCCATATATCTTGAAATGTGATGTTGATGCTTGCATTTCTGATATGGCAACTTGTACTTGGGTAAATAGTCAAGGTTTTACAACTTGTACTGGTACATTGACTGGAGTTTCTCTAAATGGAAGTGCTTTTACTGTAACAAACGGAGTTGCTTCACTTACTAATTTCAAACCTGCTACAGCTTCTTTATCTGATTGTGCTGATGGAGTAAGAAGAAGATTTAGTGACAGTTCTTTACCATTATTATTAGCTGGTGGTACTGCAGAGAGTTGCTGCGGATATACATATATAGCTTGCACTTGCCCGATTACTTACAATGGAAGTAATGGTTTATTGACTACAAGAAAATTGACATTAGGATTAGGTGAAAATTGTACGGATGCTGGAATGATTTGTGCAAAAGGTTTATGCCAGACTTATCCAATGATTTGTTTCATCAACAATAATAATGATACAAACGGAAACGGATATAAAATAAGTGGTGGTGGTATTGGTATAGTTGGTGCAGGGGAGGGTTCAAATTATGTCTGGTGTTCATTGAATGGCAATAGTACAAACCTTTATGGAGCTTATGCAGGAAAAGAATGTTTATTCCTCACTTCTGATAGTGCTATTTTCTTTTATACAAATACTAATACAAACAATTCTGCTTGTTGGAAAACATCATTTATTGATACAAGTGGTGTTTATAATGGAGCTGTAAAAGGTAACGTTACAGGAAATCTTACTGGAACAGCAAGTTTAGTCTGCAGATATACAATAAATACTGGAGTTCAGCAAGTATTGTTAGGAGCAAATTGTACTGCATCATCTGGTACTTGTGTAAGAGTTTCATCTAAATGTCCACTTACTTTTGACACAGATAATGGTATTTTGACTACAAATACATTCTGTGGAAATCTTTATGGAACAGCATCAAACTCTACCTGCTTTGGTGGATGTACATATTCTCAGGCTTATGATGACATAAGAAGTGGATTAGTTTCTTCAATATCTTTGAATGGCAGTGATTTTACAATAAATAATGGAGCGGCAACTTTGACTGGCTTCAAACCAGCAACTGCTTCTTTAGCAGACTGTTCAACTTATGTAAAGAGAAATGTTCTGGCAAATACAACTGATGCTTATTATCCTTTAGTTTTATCAAATGCATCTACAGCTTCTAATAAAGCTTCTTTATATACTCCTCAAGCTAGTTCTGTTTCTTATAATGCAAAATCAGGTACATTGAAGACTTATTGTTTTGAGGCTCAATATATCAGGTCTGATAATCTTGATGTAGGATTTGCTGGCCAGTCTACCAGTGTATATATAAACTCCTGCTATTGTGCTTTAGACAATACAATAGTAGTAAGAGACTGGACATTCTGTGGTTTGAATGGATTTATGTATGGAAATGTTTGCGGCAACATCTGTGGAGATGCACAAAATGCTAAAGCAGTCTCAAGAAATATTGCCGGGGCAAATACAACTTATGATTTGTTGTTGACAAATGGAACCAGTACTGCAGACTGTACAAAAGTATTTGTTTCATCGGGGGGAGTAAACGGTACTCTAAAATATGATACAGGAACACAAACCCTTTCAGTTGCTAATATTTCTGCCTGCTGCGTTTGTACTCCTAATTTAGTTACAGATAATTTGACAGTAAATTGTGGCGTGAACTTTACAAGACCTGTTTGTGCCCCTGGAGCTTGTATTTGTACATCTGCTTGTAACCAATGTCTCAACACACCAATTTGGCCAACAATAAGAACTGACAGCAGCATAAGAGGAAAATGTTGGGAACATGTAAATACCAGAAATTATCATTGCTGTACTTGTGTTTGGAAAATTGGTGGAGTATTTGGAATCCAGCCAATGATTCTTTGTAGTAAAGCAAAACAATGTGATGTTTTTGATGCCATTCAAGACGCTGGTATAGTTGATGTTTCAGCAGGAAGTTATGGAATATTAGGAAATGCATGGAACTACTGTGTTTCAGATTATTGTCATCATTATATAGATAATATTTATTTCGGTGTAGACTATATAAGTTTTAGAACAGTAAATACTGAAAGGTTTAGAGTTTATGCAGAATGTACAAGTTGTATTGATTGGAATGCAGACTTCATTTCTTTCAATAGATACGAAGATATGTGGTTTCACTAGTTTAGATAACAAATAAAAATATAAAATAAACAAATGGAGAACGTAGAATATGTATGTAATGGGTAATAATAATGGGCCAAGGGATTATAATGAATTCCCTCAAGCATTAGCCCCAAACGAAATTGAAATAAATGATGTAACTTCTTGTACAGATAAACAATATGTTACATTAGTTGATGGTTGTGGAATAAAGAGTGTTGGTACAAGTGATAATCTTTCTTTTACCGAAGATACTTTATGTTCCCCAAAAATAAGTACTGGTACAGTTGAAGCAGATGTAGTTGAAGTAGATACAATAAAAACTCAAATAAGGGCAGCATCTGAAGAGTTACCAGTCGCATTAGCTTCATCAGAAGGAAATTTTGCTGATGAAAATCTAAAATATAATCCAACGTCTATGACTTTAAGTACCGATAACGTAAATTCGAGAAGTGTAGTTACTTCTTGCTTGTCTGTTGCAAATATGCAATACGATAACCTTGAACTCAATTGTTTGAATACTTGTTCAATTGCTCCAGTTCCTGATTTTACTGGATGGGTTAGCTGCAATGATAGAAATACTGTTTGTGCTTTCATTTTTGGTCCAAAAGCTTTTTTAGATATAAGGGTGACTGCTTGTAAAAGTGAAGTATTTAATGCAATTTCTAGATTGACAAGTCAATGTACTTCTATGGCGCAGGGTGTTTCAATAAACCAAATGAGTGGTTCTTTTAATGGCGGAAACGCAACTGCGCACTTCATGAAATACAGATCTGGTGGACAAAATAGTTATTATGATTTTTTCCAATATACTGATTATATCAGTGGATGTGGTGACGTATGTCCACTATTTACTGTTGACTCAAGAGGTACAGATGTTGGTGTAGGTGCATCAATGATAATTGAACTTTGGAGGCGTTAACAATTATGGACAAAGCTACAATTTTTTACATGATATTAGAGTTTATAGTGATGTGCATTCCTGTTGGAACGTTGGCTGTAAAATTGGGAAGGGTTTTGCAGAGAGTGGCAACTCTTGAAGAGAAAATAAAACAGTATAATGGGATTGATAGTCGCCTTACTGCAATAGAAACTAAAATCGATTTATTATTAGATGGGAAAGTAAAGACAAATGGATAGAAGTTCTTTTCAAAAACTTTTTAAGGAAATGTATCAAGTCAATCCTCAGAAATGGAATGAGCTCTTAACTAAGGCTGGTAAAACTACTTATTCTGCAAAGCCTAAACACCCTAATTCTAAAATCAATAGACAAAGTATGGGTTCAAGGGCTTTTGATAAGTTGATGAATATTGATTACAATACTTTTAAAGATTTTGGAAAGAAGAGTGAAAGTGAAGTTCATAGACCTAAATCTATTCGTATAAATGATATGACTCTTAGTAAAATGAGAAATACTAATATGCGCAATAGTAATGCAGATACAACTTTTGTTGATTCTTCTGCTATTCAGAATTTCAAAATACAGGATGCAGGAAATGGAAAGAAAGATGTAACTATCCAATTCAATAATAATGATAAAGAATATTTATATCCAGATGTACCTGCTAATGTTGCAAATGGTCTTTACGCCGCTCCTTCAAAAGGTTCATATGTAGGAGACGTAATAAGTAGATATAGTGATTATTCTAACCCTAAAGTTCAAGAAAAAATTAGGGAAGGAAAATAAACAAATAAATAAAAGAGAATAAAGATGACTAAAACAAGTAAAGAAATATTGATACAAGCAATGACTTTATCTCAAACTCAAAACTCAAGAGCCTTTACTTGGGACTTTAAGTTGCAGTTGTTGAATAGTGTTTATGCCCGCATTTACAATGACTTAACAGGTTATTCAAATGGCTTTATTAAATACTTTCAATTTACTGGAAGAGAAGTAGAACTACCTGAAGACTGTGCAAAGGTCATGATGGTTTATAAAGGAAACGATAGTAATCCTTTTATCTTATCTCAATCTTCTCAAAACAACTTCATCCCAGGTACCTATTACATTGAAAACAATACATTGGGAGTTGTAGGAGAGTTGGCTCAAAGATATGTAGTTAAATATTCAACTCTTCCAATTATCCTTACTGCCCCTGATGAACCTCTTGACTTGACTGATAAGTTTGAATATGATGAGATAAAAGGATTGGATGATCACAATGTCTGGTTTACAAAAGATGGTAAAACTTATCTGTACAACATAGCCAATGAAGAAACCCTTGAAACTACAAAAACTTATAGGCCTCCTAGAACGTTCAATAATCATGATTTTACTTTTAACGTAGCTAGTCAAAAAGTATATTGGAACGGAACGGATATTAGTAGTTATTTCTTAAGATTTGATGAGCAAACAGGTTTCCAAACTGCATTCAAAGAAATAATGTTTGATAACACCCATGTTGTAACCTTATATGAAAATGGAGACTTGTATATAATGACTGGTGACTGGCAAACAACTATGGTTAATCCTTGGTTGTATTTAGGCCGCTATTTCAAAGCAAATCATATAAGAGGTTGTTATTGTAATGATTATACTGGAAAAGGTCTTTTAATAGAAGCTGAAGATAAATTATTGTATATGGACTTTGTCCCTGATACATTACTATCTTATCCAGACAATGTTTTCTTTGATCTTATTGAAGACAAAGTTGCCATTCAATTACAGGGATTGTGTGGATTACATAATGATTCTTTACAAACAAAACTTACTGATGATGAAATGAGTTTTTATGAATCTCTACAAAGATCTCAGCAAGGTATGAGAATGAAAAACGACATGAATATAGGACGGTGGAGATTATGGTAAGTACTGAAAATAGACAGTTTTTAGTTCCTGAATCCCGTCAAGAATATAAAGATTGGCTTTCAAAAACTAATTCTACTGGTACTCCTATTACTCCTGATACTGTAAGCGATGAAAGGGTAAAGAAGTTTTTAGTAGACAGTGTTGATGGGGACGATATTTTAAGAAAAATATTAATGTTGAATTTTGTATCTAATCATTTAATCGATGCAAATTTAGCAGATATTTATATATTGAAACGGATGGTGAAATAATGGCAAGTTTATTTGATAATGATTTCATGACTTACATCATTGATACATTTACTGGCGGTTTAGCTTCTACTAATAAAGCTACTAAGAAAATAGAACAAGCTGGTAAAGAATATGAGCAGAAGTTGAGTGACATAGCTAAGAATACAAAAGGGGCAAAAGAGTTGTACCGAGAAGGTAAAGAAGCCGCTGCAGCTATGGCTAATGATAAAGCAGGTATTGCACAAAGACAAGCAAAAGCTGCTGCTATGCAAAATAGTGGTAGTAGATTGATGAGTGCAATTCAAGGTGCACAAGCTGCCTCTGATGCAACCAGGCAAGGTTATGATGAAGCTGCATCTAATGCTGCTGCCTTAGG
>JAEIGA010002764.1_pt1 | contig 27786 bp, 19 predicted proteins | sample 9270691 | NCBI WGS metagenome assembly JAEIGA01 (sample SAMN17057246, study PRJNA624740) | gut metagenome | biome: biome; isolation source: fecal sample | host: Bos grunniens | place: China: Xizang | collected 2019 | reverse complement strand
CGTATGCCGTTACCCGCCAATAATATCGGCTTGCTGTATGTCGAGCGGAAAATCAATTACAACCCCTCCTTTCCTTCCGAGTAAAGCCATGTTGTAGGCTCTTGAAACGATCTCGGGGAAGTCTGCCCCGCTGTTTGCAGTAACTGAATACTTGGATACGCTCCTTGTCATTGAGACTAGGTCCATCTCCTGGAAACCGTTCTGGCGGATTCCTGAAAAACCTTTCATCTCGTGTGTGGGAACGTTGCCTGAGATGCCCATTATCGGGAAACCGTCGAACCAGCAGTCAGCTAAGCCTGAAAGTCCGTTGACGGCGCCGGGGCCTGATGTCGTGAAATAAACGCCGAGCTTGCCTGATGTTCTGGCAAAGCCGTCGGCTGCAAGCGCACATCCCTGCTCGTTATAGCAGACATGTGTCGTGATCTCGTCACGGCGCTTATACAGCGCATCCATGAAAGGCACGATATAACCGCCCGCGTATCCGAACACGTCGGTGATGCCTTTCTTAATCAAAAAATCAACCAAGTACTCTGAACAATTCATTAGATAATTCCTTTAGTTGTATAGATGTTCTTCAGGTATCTTCAGGAGAGCTTCGAACAATGCCAGATCCTCTTTCCTGGTTATCTTAATGTTGCAGGATGTTCCCTTTGCGAAATACACACGCTCATGGCAGTGTATCAGAAGGGAGCTCGTGAATGTCGAAGTGTGATAATTCTCTTCCTCAGCCATTTCATAGCACTTAAGAGCAAGAGAATACTTAAAAGCCTGAGGGGATGCCGTCAGCATGACGTGTTCCCTGTCGACATCGGTGATTCCGGATTCGTGATCCTCGGTATAAACAATGGGCGGATGGCACTCGATGGATGATGAGGCATTTCCCTTCTCATGAGATACTCTGATAACTTCATCGATAGCCTTCTGGGGCAGAACGGGTCTTACCGCATCGTGAACGATGATGTGATCATCCGGATCGATCTTATCCTTAAGGAAGAATACACCGTTTCTTATCGAATCATGTCCTGTGCTGCCGCCTTCGATGATCCATTCAACCTTTGTAAGCGAATACTTCTTAATAAGTTCCCATGTTCTGTCGATCCAGTCCTTGACGCAAACGACAACGATCTTCTCGATCTGGGGATTTCTCTGGAAGTTTTCAATCGAATAGACAATGATGGGTTTTCCGTTCACTTCAAGAAACTGCTTCGGAACATCCGAACCCATTCTCTTTCCTACACCGCCTGCAAGCAGGATCACATAATTCTTCATGTCTTCTTATTCCTTGTCGATCTTAAGAAGTGTTTCCATGAACTTTTCCATGTACTGTTTGTGAGCAATGGTAAGTCTTAACCATCCTGTAAGTCCCTGCTTGCCGCAAAGGATAAGGATGCCGTTCTCTTCGAGGAGATCAGTGATCTCTCTTGATGTCTTATACTTCGGCTTGATGCAGACATAGCAGCCTTCTGAAGGAAGTGTCTCATAACCGTTGTCTGCGAGAGCCTTTGTGATGTATTCCTTGCCTTCAAGGTAGGAAGCGTTGAGCTCAGCCATGAGCTTCTCGTGATTATCTACGATTGCCTCAACGAAAAGAAGACCGATAGAGTTTACCGTGTAGTGAGGCTTGTAGTTATCCATGTAACGGATGTTCTGTGCGTTGGAGATGATCGCACCGACTCTCATTGAAGGGATCGAGAGCATCTTGGAGAATGTTCTCAAAACAACAACGTTGTCGTACTCCTTAACGAGATCAACTGATGTCTGGTCGTAGAAATAGTAGTAAGCCTCATCGATGATGACCAGTGCGTTGAATTCCTTAGCCTTCTCAACGATAGCCTTGATGTCTTCTTTTGCGTAAACGTTTCCGACAGGCATGTTGGGGTTAACGAGAACAACGATGCTCGTATCTTCGTTGATGGCAGCAAGAGTATTCTCAACCTTGTATGTGAAATCGCTCTCATACTGCATGTTTACGACCTTCATTCCGATCATCTCGGCATATACTTCGTACATTGCGAAGGAAGGTGTTACCGTGATGATGTTCTTGCCGGGCTCACCGAATGTCTTGATGACATAACCCATACCTACTGAGCTTCCAGCTGTAAGAGTAACGTTCTCTTTCTCAAGTCCGAGAAGATGAGCGTACTTTTCTGTAGGGATTGTCTCTTCAGGATAGATAGCAAGGAACGCGGGTGTAACCTTTTCCATTACGGAATCGAAAAGCCACTGCGGAACTCCGTCCGGATTCTCGTTCTGGTCAAGTCTTATATATGCGCCTCTTCCCTCGGGCTGGGGTACACGGTAAGTGTTCTTAATCATTTCGTCAACGTAGATCATTCGAATAATCTCCTATTTTTATTATTTTACTCAGAGTATTTTAACCTACTTATCGTTTTTGTAAAACCGTTCCCCCAAGATTGCCCTAGACCCCCTGTAATTTATTTCACAGTATTTATTCCATGCTATAATGGATTAAATTTATTTGCGGAGTTAAAGATAATGTCTAAGAAACAAACTGCAAGTCAGATCAAACCTTTTAATTCAAAAGAAATGCCTTTATGGTGTAAGATCCTGTTTCTCTCTCTTCCGATCATCATTTCTTTTTTCCAGGTCCGCATTCTCGATAACGATTTCTATTTCCTTTACAAGATAGGCGAATATATAGTCCACCGCGGTTTCCCCTATACCGACATTCTCTCAATGCACTCTTCCATGAAGATCGTTGTACAGCAGTGGCTCAGCGCAGTAATCTACTATTACGCCTACAATGCTTTAGGCCAGTACGGAGTCATCGGTATCGTCTATGTCTGCAATACAGGCATATGCATTCTTACATACCGTTTCATTAAACTGATCACCAAAAACGATCTGATATCGCTTCTTTTTACAGGACTGATCAACTTCTTTATGTTCGATCCTTTCATCGTAACCAGACCTCAGGTATTCACATATCTGATTCTCTTAGCTTCAGTATGTCTTCTCGAAAAGCACGTTCAGACAAAGAAGGCAGCTTATCTTATATGCCTTCCCGTTCTTTCTTTGCTGCTGATCAATCTTCATGCGGCAATGTGGCCGATGCTGCTCGTATTCATGCTGCCGTACATACTTGATTCGATTCCGCTCAAGATTGAAAAATTCAAGAAGGAACCCAACGGAAACTGCCTGTTCCTGCTTGGTTCATTTGCTGTTTCCATCGTCATGGGACTTATCAATCCTTACGGTATCGAAAACATGCTGTATCTGACCAAATCTTACGGACACAGCAGTTTTAATTTGATCCTGGAGATGAAGCCCACGAGCCTTAACGCAACGGAAGGAATAATGTTCTTCGTCGCCATAGCATTAACAGGAATCATAGTTTTGTTCATCAAAAAGAGAGCAGTAACCGTCAGGTTCTTTTTGCTGTATGCGGGCACTCTCGTATTAGGTCTTATGCAGGTCAAGGGAATTCCTTATTTCTTTATGTTCGGTTTGCCTGCATTTGCTTACATGATCAAGGATTTCGAGCTTTCCAGCATAACCAAATATACTGAGAAGATAGCGACAAAACGTCTCAAGATCCTGACGATAATATTCTTTGCGAGCGCGTTTTTTTATCTTTGTGTTTCAAGACTTAACCAAACACGTGAAGCCAACATGTCAATGCTGCTACACCGTCATGATTTAGACTGCTGTATCGAACTCTTACAGAACAGTGATTATCCCATTGTTTTCCTTTACACTAATTTCAACGACGGGCAGTATCTTGAGTTTAACGGATTCCGTCCTTATATCGACGGAAGAGCCGAAGTCTTTCTGAAAGAGAACAACAAGTATTACGACGTGTTTGAAGAATACTACTGCCTGTTCAACGGCGGAATCTACTACAAGGATTTCCTGAATAAATACGGGTTCAATTACATGATCCTGGATAAGGATATGGACAGTTACATATATGAGTCAGTCCTTTGTGACTCTGATTATGAAATGGTTTATGACTCCTACAATATCACTTTGTTCAAGAGAGTTGCCTGGACACTCGATTCAATGGGTGAACAAAATACGGCCGAAGAAACTCCGGCCGTAGAAACATCTGATGATATCTGATGGTGATCACATCTTAGCGACTACACGCTTGATAGTTATTCCCTGATCAGCAAATTTCTGTTCGAATTCCGTGCGGATATTATCCTTGTCCCACTCGCTGTTGTGAAGATCTCTCGTTACTTCATCGAGTGTGAATCCTGTCTCTGTGAATTCGTTAAGTGAGAAGTCAAACAGATCGTCGTTATCTGTCTTGAATTCGATTGCTCCGCCCTCTTTCATCATCACTTTGTACTTGTTTAAAAAGTCTCTGTAAGTGAGACGTCTTTTGGGCTTGTTCTGTCTTGTCCAGGGATCCGAGAAATTAAGGAAGATACGGTTTACTTCGTCCTCTGCAAAATAGTTCTCGATGATGCCTGCATCACCTCTTATGAAGAAAAGATTCGGCAGCTCAAGATTGTGTGCTTTTTCAACTGCAGCAAGAGTAACCGAAGCATCTCTTTCCATTGCGATATATAAGACTTCGGGATGTCTTAATGCCATCTCCGTGCAGAACTTTCCCTTGCCGCATCCGATCTCGAGCCAGACGGGAACGTCCTCATCGAAGCCGCATGCTTCTCTCCATTTTCCGCGGTTTAACATGGGTGCATCAAACCAGCGCTCATGGCATTTTTCCATACGCGCAGGAATATTGCGCTTAGATCTCATTCTAGCCATAGGATCAGATAAGCTTCTCCGTAAGTGATGTGCCGCCGATTACGTGGAAGTGAACGTGCTTAACGGTCTGACCTGCGCCTTCGCCGCAGTTGTTGATCGTTCTGTAAGCTTCACTTACGCCCTTGATCTTGGCTACCTCAGCAACAGCCTTTGTAACCTCGCCTGCATAAAGAGCACCCTCAGGATCTGAAGCCAGTCCATTCATGTCATCGAAGTGCTTCTTCGGAACAACGAGAACGTGTACCGGAGCTACGGGATTGATATCGTTGAAGCAGAGAACATAATCGTTCTCATATACTTTTGTTGAAGGGATCTTGCCCTCGACTATGTCACAAAAAATGCACATGGTATTTCTCCTTAACCGTTAACCTGTGAAGCAAGTACTTCCTCTGCCTTTGCAAGAGCATCAGCGAGCTTGCTTACATCCTTACCGCCGGCCTGAGCCATGTCGGGACGTCCGCCGCCGCCACCGCCTGCAACCTTGGCAGCTTCCTTGATGATGTTTCCGCAGTGAGCGCCCTTCTCGTTAGCAGACTTTGTGGCCATGGCTGTGAAAAGGAGCTTGTCGCCGCCGTTTGCAGCGAGGAATACAACGCCGCAGTCGAGCTTGTCGCGGATCTTATCTGCTGTATCTCTCAAAGCTGCAGCATCAGCAGCATCGCAGGAAGCGATAACAGCCTTTACGCCTCCGATATCCTTGGCACCGGAAACAGCGCTGTCAGCAAATGAACCTGCTTTAGCCTTCTCGATCTCTGCGAGTTCCTTCTCGAGAGTCTTAACTTCTGCGTGAAGAGCATCGATACGCTCAACGATCTTATCCTTGGGAGTCTTAAGTGCGGTTGCTGCCTCGTCGATAAGGCTTCTGTCAGCCTTGTTCATCTCGTAGCATCTTGCACCTGTTACAGCTTCGATTCTTCTGATGCCTGCTGCGATACCGGACTCTGATACGATCCTGAACTGGCCGATCTGAGCGCTGTTTGTAAGGTGTGTACCGCCGCAGAACTCGAGATCGAAAGGAGCATCAAAGCCGCCTACTGCAACGACTCTTACGACCTCGCCGTACTTCTCGCCGAAGATTGCCGTAGCGCCGAGCTTCTTCGCGTCTTCGATTGCAAGTACCTTTGTCTCAACAGGAAGAGCCTGAAGAACAACATCGTTTACCATCTCTTCGACCTTGGCAATCTCTTCGGCTGTCATTGCCTGGGAGTTGTTGAAGTCAAATCTTAAGCGGTCATTGCCTACATAAGAACCTGCCTGTTCAACGTGATCTCCCAATACCTTCTGGAGAGCTGAAAGCAGGATGTGTGTAGCTGTATGGTTTCTTGCGATTGCAAGTCTGTTCTTCTTATCAACTTCGATGCTGACTGTCTCGCCTGCGGAAACAGAACCCTTAACTACCTTAAGAGTATGGAGATACTTGCCTGCAGCATCCTTGTCTACTGAGATAACCTCAGCTTCAAAAACTGATGTGTATATCTTACCTTCGTCGTGAATCTGACCACCCATCGTAGCGTATAGAACTGTCTTGTCTGTAACGAGGATAATGTCATCGCCTTCGGAAGCGCTGTCTACAACCTTGATGCCGTCTTCATCAGACTTAAGGATATAAACAACATTTGCATCACACTGAAGATTATCGTAACCGTCGTATTCCGTAGCGTTGGAATCCTTTGCAACTTCGTCAGGGATCTCGTTTACTGAAAGTGCGAGATCACCCTTTGCCTTAGTAGCTGCTCTTGCAGTTTCCTTCTGCTTTTCCATTGCAGCCTTGAAGCCTTCCTCGTCTACCTTGAGGCCTTCTTCGGAAGCCATCTCGACTGTAAGCTCTATAGGGAAACCGAATGTATCGTAAAGATAGAATGCGGAATCGCCGTCGATCTCGGAAGAACCTGCTGCCTTCTTGTCATCAAGGATCTTCTTGAATTCCTTGATACCATTTTCGAGAGTGCTCTCGAATCTTGCGATCTCCTTGTCGAGCTCGTTAAGGATGAACTCGCGATTCTTTGTAAGGAGCGGATAGCTGTCATCGTAAACGCTGTCGATATAGATCTTTGCAAGATCCAGGATCTGCTCTGTGGACATACCGAGTGTTCTTGCGTGTCTTACCGCACGTCTGATAAGACGTCTTAATACGTAGCCTGCACCTGCATTTGAAGGAACGAGCTTTGCAGCATCGCCAATAAGCATAACGCTTGTACGGATATGGTCAGCGAGGACTCTCATTGATTTTGTGAGCTTCTCGTCGGAATCGTACTTAACGCCTGATGCCTTCTCAATGAATGCGATAGCATCCGTGAAAAGGTCTGTCTTGTAAACGTCCTTTGTTCCGTTGAGGAAAGCGAGGATTCTCTCAAGACCCCAGCCTGTATCAACGTTCTTCTGCTTCAAAGGTGTGAGGTGTCCGTCCTGATGCTTTTCATACTGCATGAATACATCGTTGCCGATCTCTGTGTACTTGCCGCATGAACATCCGGGGCCGCAGTCAGGGCCGCAGTCGGGAACGTCTGCGATATAGAACATCTCGCTGTCAGGACCGCAGGGACCGTACTCAAGTCCCCACCAGTTATCGTCTGCACCGAGATAGTAGATGTTCTCGGGCTTGAATCCGGAAGCGATTCTGAACTGTGCGCCTTCCTCGTCTCTGGGAGCATTCTCGTCGCCTGCGAAAACAGTTGCTGCGAGGTGATCTCTGTCAAATCCGAATACATCTGTAAGGAGTTCATAACTCCACTTGCATCTTTCTTCCTTGAAATAGTCACCAAGGCTCCAGCTTCCCATCATCTCAAAGAATGTAACGTGGCTTCTGTCGCCTACTGAATCGATATCGTTTGTACGGACACAGCCCTGAACATTGCAAAGTCTTGTTCCCATGGGATGCTTCTCGCCGAGGAGATAAGGCATCAAAGGCTGCATTCCCGCAACGTTGAATAATACTCCGGTTGAACCGTCAGATACCAGTGATACGGCACCTACATCAACATGACCTCTCTCAATATAGAATTCCTTCCAGGTCTTTCTTAGCTCTTTTGAAGTAAATTGTCTCATTACGGTGATGCTCCTAAATAAAAATAAAACTTAGAAATTATAAATCGTTTAATACCTCTTTGCAATCAGAGGTTGTTAAGTTTTGCCGCCTTGGCCGCCTTCCTTATGTATTCGCCGTATTCGCGGCATACTTCTTCGTTATGGATCTCAATCTCAACGTCTTCGAAGGTCGACAGTTCGAACAGATCCGTATAAAGAGTCGGCGCATGTCCCGTCGTGACGTAGATCTTGAGAATGCCCTTATTAAGCTTGGTGTCGTCGGCGATCTCAATGCTGTTGTGGACTCTTGAATCAAAAGCGCCGTATGCCTTGAGAGCATCCTTCCTGGTCTTGCCCTTGATGGTCATTTCCACGATGATGAGTTTGTCGCTCGAAAAAGCCGAAACCGAATTATCGATGAATCTCTTTAATTCCTGTTCTCTCAATTTCTCGCTCTTATAGTCGATGAAAGATGAATTGCCTGCGATCGAGACGTGCGCGATACGGTCAAACCTGTAGCGCCTTAGGGCTTTTGTGAGTTCCTGGTCGCGCTCCAAGCCTTTGGCAGCCTGGTTGTCTACAGCTACAACGTAATAGCAGTTGTTGTCCCAGTCGAGAGCCATAGGCGAAATGAGTTTTTCAGCCTTCTCGGTCAGTTCGTTTCCGAGTTTATAGCCGTAGCTGATCTTTATGGCCTCCCTGTTTTCTATGCCACGTCTGATGTTGTTCAACATGAACGAGCTCTTCTTATTCAGTTTCCTGTAGTGCGGATAGAGTGTGTTTCTTGTATAGTTCGCATCGAAATACGTCGGGAACATCTTGGTGATCTTCTCGCAGAGATCCGTATCGACGAAATAAGTTGTGCTTATGGCATCAACGATAAGTCTTGCCTCATCTATCGTGATCTCGTCTTTGAGCTGGTTTTTGCAGTATCTCTTGCCTTCCGGAACTATCCAGCTGTCATCGCCGATTACAGTCTGGGTCATGCCGATGTATTCGTTGATCTTACTGATATCGGCATATATGGATTTGCGCTCGAATGTTGTGCCGGTATTCATCTCAAGATAGCCGATGAGCTCGTTTACGGAGATCGTACTGTTCTCATCAAAAGCATTGAGTTTTGTCCTGAAAAAATCATACATGAACAGTATCTTAAGTTTAGACATATCACTGTTGGCCATAATAATACCTCCGCATCATTTTTCGATGTGTTTATAGTACCATTAAATGTACTCAGAGTTAACAAGCCCTTGGCCTGTTCCTGATAAAAACAATTAAAATACGCAAATTTTGAAAAACATATTTTTGCAAGCGCTGAAAAAGATAAAAATTACCTGTATTTATCCCCAAAACGACCTCTGACCGTGATAGAATTATAGGCACTTTATTGTTTCACAGGGGTAATTAGAGGTGAGAACTATCAGCGATCTCGGCTTTGCGGTGCCGGACATCCTTATTCCGCAGAATGGTACAGACCTTAAGAAATGGGCAGTAATTGCCTGCGACCAATATACATCAGAACCCGAGTATTGGAAGAATGTTGAAGACGAGGCAGGAAACGCTCCTTCAACACTTAATCTCGTTCTTCCCGAAGTTTATCTTAATACCGATAAGGAAACTGAAAAGCTCGGTTCCATCGCAAAGACTGCACGTCAGTATCTTAATGAAGGAATCCTTCAGGGACTTGGCACGGGATTCATTCTGACAGACAGATCAACATCCCTTCACCCTTCAAGAAGAGGCCTCATGGCTGCAATCGATCTTGAAGGCTACAGCTTCGAACCCGGCAACAAGAATATCTGCAGGGCAACGGAAGGAACGGTTCTTTCAAGAATTCCTCCCAGAGTAAGGATCAGGGCTAATTCTCCTCTTGAACTTCCCCACATCATGATCCTCATCGATGACCCTGAAGGCATCACGATCGAAAAGGCTTTTGACATGGCTGCAAAAGAAGGTCTTGCACCTTTGTACGACACCGATCTCATGCTCGGTTCAGGCCACATCACAGGCACATTCATTCCCGACGGTTCCGCCATTGCCGAATCCATCGTAAACGGACTCGCTTCACTTAAGGCAGCAAACTCCGACGGACTTCTTTTCCTGGTAGGCGACGGCAACCACTCACTCGCTTCCGCAAAGGCTCATTGGGAAAACATCAGAGAGACACTTTCCGAAGATGAGAAGAAAGATCATCCGGCAAGATATGCTCTCGCAGAGATAGTAAACATTCACGACAAGGGACTTGATTTCGAGCCCATTCACAGAGTCGTATTCAATATCAGCGCTGATGAATTCATCGCAAAGGCAAAAGAATATTTCAAGGATTCCGGCATTGAACTTAACGGTTCTGATGACGGAAAACAGACATTTACAGTTGTTACCGAAGGACAGGAGGACGTTAAGGTTTCTCTTGCAAATCCTCCCCACACTCTTGCAGTCGGCTCAGTCCAGATGATGATCGACGCATTAGGTCTTGAGTGCGACTACATCCACGGTGAGGATTCCGTAAGAAAGCTTTCTACAGCAGGCAATACGGGAATCCTTGTTCCTGCAATAAGCAAGGACACATTCTTCGGAACAGTTGAAAAAGAAGGAGTTTTCCCCAGAAAGACATTCTCCATGGGTGAAGCTTTTGAGAAGAGATTTTATCTTGAGGCTAAGATTATCGAATGATGGATTCCGATAACGATATCTTTGTAGATGAGAGCAAAACTGTCTGCATTATCGGCTCCGGTCTCTCGGGTCTGACATGCGGAATGAAGCTTGCGAAGGCAGGCTTCAATGTTACTGTCGTTGAAGAGCTTGCTTCTCCCGGCGGTCTGCTCGCATATACAAGAATCGGAAGAGAATATCTGGAACTCCTCCCCCACCACTTAAGAAAGAGCGACAAGGCTCTGCTCGCTTTATCTAAGGAGATGGGTGTCGACGATAAGATCAACTGGTTTGATTCCGCATGGTCCGGTAAAGCATCACACCGTAAGGTCGGTTATTACGACGGCGGTTTTGCATGCCTTATCTCAAGCCTTATGCAGGCAATAACGGATAACGGCGGACATATCTATTACTCGACAACAGTTGCCGAGATCGCAAGACTCGGAAGCGGAATGTACCGCACAAGCTGCATTCTTTCAAACTCAACAAGAGTCGTAATCGACAGCGCTTACGTCATCTTCACGGGTTCTTGCAGAACATTCGTAAACGTAAGTCACGGTCTCCCTATCGCAATGGATGACAGGGATATCTTAATGAACGTCACATACAGTGCGAAGATTACTGCCATGATGGTAATGAAGCACGAGTTATCACAGATGTTCTATCAGGTTCCGCCTAAAGATTCAGGCTTGCCTTTCAAGGCGATAATCAACCATACAAGTGCTTTCGGTGAGCGCAATTACGGCGGTCATGTAGTTTATCTTGTAGGCTCCTGTTCGATCACCGATTCTCTGTGGATCGACTCTGATGCGAACATCATGCTCAAATATTTTGCCGGCCTTAGAAAACTCTATCCGTCTCTTCGTAAGTCAGACGTTAAGTCATGGCGTCTTACAAAGACGAGATATGCTCTGACATCACAGTACCCTGAGATCGATCTTACAAACCCCTGCGAGAATCTTTTTGTATGCTCAACGGGACTTACCAAATATGCCACAAATGACACACCGGAAAACCACATGGATTCAGTCGTCAGTCTTGCAGGAAAGATCAGCTCCGAGATCATCAGATCTCACGAAGCTTCACTTACAAGAACAGCTGAATCCACAACGGTAACCGAGCTTAATATCCAGGAGAATAACTCTAAGGATCCTGTCGAAGGAGTTCTTTCATGAGCAGGAATTCCTCATCACTTATCGAGACTTCTCCTTTCCGTTTTTTATTCTTACTTATACCTTTTGGAATCGCGGCAATACTCGGCTTCAGCACCATGGGAACAAACGACACATTCATGTGTTTGTGGTGGTCTTTTTTCCTTCTGCTTACAGGCCTTATCACACTGCCGCTTGCAGCAAAACTCTGGGGTGATTTTTCCTCCGGAGGATTTTTCCTTTCGCAGCCGATGGGACTTATCTTCACATGTCTTTTACTGTGGACACTTACACATCTTAAACTGTGCAAGATAAATCTTCTCTGCATCATATTATGTGCCGCAATCGTTGCTCTATGCTGCTATGTTCCTAAGACATTAAGAGAATCTCTTAAAAAGAAACTCAACAGCAAAGGATTCGTTGAAGCAGCAGTTATCGAGGAAACAGCTTTCCTCGTCGTCTTCTTCCTGATGTGCTATTTCAAGGGCTTCCTCCCTGCTATAAACGGCCAGGAAAAATTCATGGATTACGGCTTCATAATGTCGATGCTCAGAAACGGAAGTCTTCCTGCAAACGACATGTGGCTTTCAGGCAAATCCATAAACTACTATTACTTCGGCCAGTACATCTGGACAGTAGTGATCAAGGCAACCAACATTCCTTCCGGAGTCGGTTATAACCTCGCAATGTGTTCGGCAACTGCAGTTCCTTGCGCAATGAGTTTTTCCATTGGAAAATTCATGATCGAAGCAGCTTCAAAAAGAGGCTTCAAAGACAATAAGATCATCAAGTACATCGCAGGTTTTTTCACGGGCTGCGCAGTATCTATCTGGGGTAATTCGCATTCATTTTTCTACGATGAAAAAAGCGTCGGAAACAAGCTTCTCGAAGTATTCAGATCCTGGGGAATTGACGTCGGAAGAACTGATAAATTCTTCTATCCCGACAGTACGAGATTCATCGGATGGAACCCTGATCTCGGCGTCGATTATACGATAGAGGAATTTCCTTTTTATTCTTACCTCGTAGGAGATCTTCATGCACATGTTATCTCGATGATCATCGTTCTTCTCATCTCGGCAATTATCCTTTCAATGGTATGCGCCGTGAAGCTTCCTTCAAAGGATGAGATAAACGTAGTTCACGGTCTTGATAATCTCAGCGGAGAGAAGTCCAGACTTCTTCCCGAATTTGAATCGACCATCACACTTCACCTCGTATTGTGTGCCGTTCTTCTCGGCTGCGCACAGATGACGAACTACTGGGATTTCCTTATCTACTTCGTATTCTGTTCAATGGGTGTTCTGATCGTCAACACGATAAGATCACCTAAGTTTACGAACATTGCAGGCGCCATCGTATTCGTCGTCAACGTCGGCGGAATCCTTATGATCTACCTTGCCAAAGGCAGCAATCCGCCTGTACTCTTTGCGCTTGAAACATTGCTGATGGTAGCGTCTTTCCTGTTCTGCGTGGTAAGCCCGACTGCTCTTCCGAGAACGTCGTTCCAGATGAGTTTCCTTTTCACGGTTGCAACACTTACGGCACTTCCGTTCAACATCAATTTTGACATGATCTCGAATACACTCGGAAAATGTAAGAACCACTCTTCCCTTTTCCAGTTGTTTATCCTTTACGGAACACATGTAATTATCAGCGTATTCTTTATGGTTGTCGTTTTCGCGACCAGAAACTACAGAGATGCTTCCACTGCTAAATCAAAGAAGAAATCCAAAGTAAAAGAATCTTCAAACATCATCGGCGGAGATCACTCTTACACCAATCCCATCCAGGCTTATTTTGCAAAGCGCAACATCATAGATATATACTGCTGCGGCATGACAGCCGTAGGACTCATGCTTCTTATCGCACCTGAGATCTTCTATGTAAGAGACATTTATACCGGCGGATACTTGCGTTCAAACACGATGTTTAAATTCGCGTTTGCAGCAATCATTATCCTTTCGACCACCATGATCTATTCGATCATCAGACTCTTATGGTTCATCAGAAAAGACGGTAAAAAGAATGTCGTTTTCCTGGTATTCGGAATCGTCTTTGCGATATTCCTTCTGGTACCTTCCCACTACACGATGGTATCTTTGAAGCAGCGCTGCGGCGAGCTGAAGCGCGAGAACTATAAAACACTTGACGGTACAGCATACATCGAGACTCATGCAAGTCTTTATGTCGACGATTACTATTCAGGAAACCTCGTTCCTTATATGGCCTGCGTCAATTGGTTCAACAAAAACGTTAAGGACAGTCCGGTCATCTGCGAGACATACGGTGACAGTTATACAGACTGCTGCATCGTTTCAGCTTATACGGGTCTTCCCACGGTATTCGGATGGCAGACTCACGAATGGCTGTGGCGTTTCCACGGCATCGTAAACCAGGAAACAGACCTTCTTGAATCAGATCCCGAAAAGGATGTTTGGAAGCTTTACATTACACCCAGACATAACGATGTTGATGTCGTTTACTTAAGCAGCTATGCTCCTGATGTTCAGAGCATTATCAATAAATATCAGATCGAATACATCGTCATCGGTGACCTTGAACGTCACAGATACGGTTACGATAATTCTGCTGTTTTCGCTGAGCTCGGCAACGTCGTCTTCCAGTACGAAGACCTTACCGTATATAAAGTCATACCTGTTACGGTGTACTGATATCAGACTTCGGGAAGTTCTTTTGAAGGATCGGCCTTAACGGCTACGGGAGCTGTTCCCTCACCTTCATCGTATGTCATTTCACCGCACATCAAACCAATAGGACACTTGATCCTGCTGCCGTATTTGCCGTCGCCTGCAATTGGATGTTTTCTTGAACTGAACTGCGTTCTTATCTGATGAGTGCGGCCCGTATCCAATACAGCCTCAACGTATGAAAGATCTTTTTCTTCGTTATATGAAAGAACTTTAAAGTTAAGTCTTGCTTCCTTAACACCTTTTCTCATTCTCTTTACGGGGAATGTCCGGTTGCTTCTTGAATCATGGAAAAGAAGGTCTTCCATAACGCCTTCGTTTTCATCAAGTTTTCCCTGACAGACAAGGAAGTATTTCTTGCTTAAGATTCTGATCCTTTTTCCTGAATCCGCTGCTGCGATTATGCCGGGCACCGGAAGGTCCAGTCTCGATAAAACATTAAGTCCTGAAGGCGCGATCTTCTCGCTGTCTTCTCCTCTTTCCTTATAAAGGATCTGATATCCTTCACCCTTAGCAAGTATCTTAGTCATAAACTTTTAGCAGATAAATAAAGTTATATTTTCACGTCCTCCGTCAAGGAATACCTCGACTGTTCCGACGTCTTCAAGAACACGCGTATCAGGACATTCTTTATATGCCTTATCGAAAAGCGTGCGGCCTTCAAAAAACACTCTGAGTCTGCCCGAAGCATAAGTTACAAAACGGCTTTCTTTTATAAGTCTGTTTCTTAATTCTCCGTAAGGAACAAGGCATACTTCACCTTTGCGTGATACCGTTATTTCTCTTGGGCAGCTTACCGCAGAAGAATTCATCTTCATGGAGAACATCCATGCCATCAATACTGCACTTCCGTTCTCATCTTCAAAAGTCACGGGGCTATAGAAATCATCACCCGAATCAACCGGTTTAAAAGGATCGTCGGCATCTTCGAATTCAAAACTCTCACCGTCATAATCACCCGTTGCAAACAGCACTTTTGTAGGCACGTGCTTTTCGCTCTGAATGATGAATACCCATTTGCCGTCAACTTCAATAATGTGAGGTGATTCGATAACACTTCCGAATCTTGCATCGGATACAAGTTCTCCCTTATAGTTCCAATTTATAAGATCACTTGATTCAAACTGAAGAACTTTGCCGACGCCGTTCTGACCGGCTCCGGTGATCATCCTGAAACCTTTTTCGCACTTCATAACGAACGGATCTCTGAACTTAACATCACCTTCAAGAGGAATGGTTGCAACAGGATTATTCTCACACTTTTCAAAGCTAATTCCGTCTTCTGAGAAAGCCGCGCACACAACCTCTTTATAATCTTCTGAAACCGAAATATAAAACAGCCAGATCTTTCCTTCGTGAACGATCGCAGAACCTGAGCTGCAATGCATTTCAACTTCAGGACTTATGGCAACGGGAAGATCTTCCCAGGTGATCAAATCATCTGATACCGCGTGTCCCCAGTGCATTCTTCCGTAGCGCGGAGCATCGGGATTTAACTGGAAGAAAAGATGATATCTTCCTTTGAAATAAACAAGACCGCAGGGATTTCCCAGCCAACCTTCTTTTCTAAAATAATGGTATTTCACGGGTACTAACCTCTGCGGTCTGAAACTCTTTGTTTAGTTGTTACTTATATTATGCAAGCTCAAGGAGAGATACACGGAGAACACCTTCAGCAGATGAAAGCTCATCGATGATCTCCTTGGATACAGGCTGGTCGATTGCAACGAATGCCTGTGCATGCGGGTTGTCTGAACCGTCCTGGTTCTTTCTTCCCCAGTGCATGGAAGCGATGTTGATATCGTGCTTTCCGAGAATTGTTGCGATTCTTCCGATAACGCCAGGAACATCGTTGTTCTTGAGAGCAAGAACAGTGTTGGAAAGAGGGCAGTTCATCTCATAACCGAAGAATGAAACGATAACCTCTGTGTCAGGTCCGAATACCGTACCGTTGATCTTGAGTTCTCTTCCGTCTTCTGTGCAGAACTTAACGTTGATGAGGTTGTTGTACTTCTGAATGGACTCTGTCTTTGTCTCAACAACTTCGATACCGCACTCGTCCATGCACTCCTTTGCATTTACGTAAGATACGTGATCGTTGCCCATGCCTTCGAGAAGACCCATCATGAGTGAAAGTGTGATGATGCCTGTTCCGGAGCTCTCAGCGAGTTCGCCTCTGTATCTTACTTCAACCTTCTTGATAGGTGTTGCTTCTGCCTGATAGTACATACGGCCGATCTTCTCAGCGAGTGAGCAGTAAGGCTTGATCTCTTCGATGCTGCCGGAGAACTGAGGCATGTTGATAGCTGCAACGAGCTCACCCTTCAAAGCGCCGTCGATGAGCTCAACTATTCCCTGACCAACCTTTGCTGTAGCCTCAACAGTGGAAGCACCAAGGTGAGGTGTGATGTAGCAGTGAGGTGCGTGAAGGAGAACGTTGTCGAAATCCTGCTCGCCGGGTGCCTTGTTGTAAGAAGGCTCCTTATCGAAAACATCGATAGCGGCTGCAGCAACCTGGCCCTCTGCGAGTGCATCAGCGAGATCCTGCTCGTTAACGAGACCGCCTCTTGCGGCATTAACGATCCTTACGCCTCTCTTGCACTTGTAGAGCTGCTCCTTTGCGATCATGTTGTATGTTTCTTTTGTCTTAGGTGTGTGGAGTGTGATGAGGTCAGCCTGAGCGAGGAGCTCGTCGAGAGTCTGGCATCTTGTAACGCCGAGCTTATCAAACTTCTCCTGGGGAATATAAGGATCGTAAGCGATTGCATTCATGCCTACACCCTTGAGCTTTCTGGATACGATTGAACCGATACGGCCGAGACCGATGATACCTACTGTCTTGCCCTCGAGCTCAACACCAGTCCAGTTTCCTCTTCTGAAGTCGCCGTTGTGTACGCCTTCGTTTGCTGTGCATAGGTTACGGAAGATGGAGAATGCGTGACCTACGGCAAGCTCACCTGCAGCCATGTTGTTTGCTGTAGGAGTGTTAAGAGCGATAACGCCGTGCTCTGTGCATGCCTTAACATCGATGTTATCGATTCCTGTTCCGGCTCTTCCGACAGCCTTAAGGCAGTCCGCGTTGTTGAGAAGTGTCTCGTTGATCTTTGTTGCTGATCTTACGATGATGGCATCAAAGCCCTTGATGTACTGTTCGATCTCTTCCTGAGAATGGCCAAGGTATTCCTCTACCTCATATCCTCTGTCTCTTAAGTACTGAACGCTCTCTTCTGCAATGCTCTCGGTAATAAGAATCTTCATATTTATGTTCCCCCGTTAATTAAATACTTAAATCTGATCAGGCCTTTGCCTTGAGTTCATCAATGGTCTTTTTGAGATCATCGAGATATTCTCTGAGACCTTCTTCTGTGAGATCGCCCATGTGAGCGATTCTGAATGTCTTGTCCTTGAGCGGGCCGTAACCGTTGCTCATGAGGTAACCCTTCTCGCCCATTGCCTTGATAAGGTCTGATGTGGGGATTCCTGTTGTGTTTGTTACGCAGGTAACAGTAACTGAGAGGTGCTCAGGGTTTGAATAAAGCTCACAGTTCTCTCTTGCCCAGTCCTGAGCGATCTTTGCAAGCTTGCAGTGCTTCTGATATCTTGCCTCAACGCCTTCTTCAAGGATCTTGTCGAGCTGGTAATCAAGTGCAAACATGTGTGACTCGGAAGGTGTTGAAGGATACTGATAAGGCTTTTCCTTAACAAACTTAACGAGTTCGAGATAGTCGAAATAAAGACCTCTGTTCTCAACTGTCTCCGCCTTCTTGATAGCCTTCTCTGAAACTGAAGCGATAGCCATTCCCGGAGGCAGGCCCAAACACTTCTGTGTTGATGTGATACAAACGTCGATTCCGAGTTCGTCTACGGGGATGTAATCGCCTGCCATTGAGGATACTGCGTCAACGCATACGATAACATCGGGATATTTCTTATAAACTTCAGCAAGCTTATCCATGGGATTATGGATACCTGTTGATGTCTCGTTCTGTGTAATTGTAATGAGGTCGTATTTGCCTGTTGAAAGTGCAGCCTCGAGCATCTCGGGAGTTGTGGGCTGTCCGAGCTCAGACTCGAAAAGATCTGCTGCGATGCCGTTGGATGTGCACATCTTGTGCCATCTCTTACCGAATGCACCGATTGAGAATACTGCGGCACGTGTCTTTGTAAAGCTTCTTACCGCACCTTCCATAAGTCCGCTGCCTGATGACGTTGACAATACGATGGTGTTGTTGGTCATCATTACCTTCTGGAGCTTTTCAGAAATTGACTGCTGAAGAGCTGATGCGTCCTTGGTTCTGTGTCCGATCATGGGCGTAGCCATTTTATCAAGAACATCCTGCGAAACCTCGATAGGACCAGGTATAAACAGTTTCTTATGCATGGTTATTTACCTCTTTTCGCGCGCGTATTTATAGAGCAATAGCATTATATACTTGTATCTTACTTTTTTGTTACAAAATCAGTTGACTAAATAGCCAAAAAACAAACCGCCTGCCGTGGATTTCACAGCAGGCGGTCCTATAAATTTTTAATGATTTTCGCTTGACGCTCAGGTGATGTGAATGGAACTTGTGATCTCGCCCTGGTTGGTCTCACCTGTTGACTCTGCGGTGGATGATCCGCCGGCATTGAATGTGATCGGGATCTCACCTGTCAATACGCCCTTAGGAGGCAGTAAGAGCTTGTCTCCGCTGTTAGGTCCTGTGTATGTAGCAGGATCGAGCTTATTGTATGTGATGATCGTTGCGATTCTCGGGTCACTGCAGTTCTCGATATCGATGTTGTATACAGTGTGGAATACATCCCACCATGTTCTGTATCCGATGTAATCGGAGAATACGAAGTAACCGATAGGAGCTGAAGCATCCGGCAATGTAGCCTGTGTTGACGGAGGAGTTGTCTCTGTTGTCATCTCTTCGGAAGAGAGTGAAGGTACTGTCTCAGTCGGCTTTGTCTTCTTGCTGCAGCCTCTTGCAATCAATGCGATAACGATAACGATGCAGATAAGGAGGATTGCAAGGAAAGCGATGAACATATAACCGTTGCGGTTGAGCTTCATCTTCTTTCCGCCGCCGTTTCCGCCCTTGCCTGCAGAAGCACTTGTGCGCGGTGCACTGCCTGTAGGTCTGCTGACGTTATTCGGACCGGAACCGGAAGGTCTGTAAGAAGCCTGTCCGGGATTTGTATACTGGGCCTGCTGCTGAGCATCAGGAGCTGCAGCCTGTGCATCAGCGCCTGCAGGGTTATATCCATAGCTCTGTTCACCGGTATAAGTCTGACCGCTCTCATCTACACCGAGAATGTTGTTGAACCATTCGTCGTCGAGAGAAGCTGATGAAGATGCTGAAGCCTGAGGCTGTGCATACTCATCGCCGAAGCCTTCCTGGGGCTGCTGTGAGAGATCCGTGTAGCCATCCTGCTGATAGCCTGCGTTGGGATCCTGATATCCGGCTTCTGAATATTCACCGAATCCGCCCTGGGGAACCTGATCATAGCCGGACGCATATCCGTTGTCGCCGTTGCCATAATCGGTATATCCGTCGTTGTCCATAGGTATACCTCCCTGCATATTTGGAGTCTGATCACCATATGTTCCGAAGCTGCTCTGATCAGCTGCAGAGAAGGATTCTGCGCCATAGGGCTGATAAGGAGGAACTTCTGCGGCGCCCTGTGCTTCGCTTCCCGCATAATCACCGTATACGGAAGCATTATCGAAGGGCTGTGAAACGTTCTGCTCTGAACCGACCGCATTGACCGGATTATTGTAGTTATCCGAATCATAGAGCGGCATCTGGGGAATATCTTCTGCCTTTGCCGGAGCGCTTTCCTCTGCGCCCGTGACATATACGTTGTTACCGAACGGGAGAACCACGTCATCCTGAGCGGGAGCATCAACGATCTCCTGGGGAACCTCATCTGCTGCAGGAACAACAGGTGCGGGTGCAGGCTGTTCAACTGCTTCAGCAGGCTTCTCTGTTACAGGGAAGTCAACGTTGAGCTTATCCTCTTCCTTGAGTTCGGGCTTCTCTTCATTGATCTCGTATTCGGGAACGGGAATTGAAGAAACCTCTTCAGAAGGAACGGGTTCTGACTTGGGAGTCATGATATCCTCACCGAATACGATCGGAGGAGTATTCTTGAGTTCCTGTGAACTTGTATTGCCATAAGGATCGAATGTGTCTGCAGCATCAGCCGATACATCGGAATCGCCGGAATCAGCCTTGACTTCTCCGGGTGCGAAAACGATCTCTTCGGGCTTGTTTACTACTGCAGGTGCGGGAGGAACCACAACAGGTGCCTCACCGATTACGGGAATTACCGGAGCTGCGGGTGCAGCGGGAATGACGGGAATAACCGGCTCTTCCTTAAGATCTGAAATGGATGTTTCCTTTGCTGCTTCCTGCTCCTTGTCAGCCATAGCCTGTGCAAGAACTCCGGAACCTGCCGTTGCACCGAAGAAAATGGAGTTGATGTCCGTAACGGGCTTCGTCGGGGAATCATCAGCTTCAGGAGCAAATTCTGTTGTGGAGATAGTCTCCATAACGGGAGCTGCTTCGCTCTTCTGTTCCTGTGCAGGTACAGCATCAGCGGAATCAATATTGAAAACGAACGGTGAAGCAGCTACTGCAGCTTCTTCAGCCTTGGATACTGCTTCGGAATCGCTTTGAGCGGATTCCTTCATCTCGCCGAAGATCCTTCTCATTGCTTCTTCAGCAGAAACTTCTTCGGGAGCCGTTGAATTATCAGGGAATTCAGGAGCGTCGTCAGGGATCTTCTGAGCTTCGGGCTGTCCTGCGAGATCACCGAACTGTACGCTTCCGTCTGCGGGAGCTGCTTCGGCAACGGGTACCGCCATAGGCTCTTCAGGTGTGAGGCTTACAAATCCTGCATCTGCGATTGCCTTAGCTGCTGCACCGACTTCGCCGCCTTCAACCGTGGACTCTAAGAGCTCATGGCTCTCGCTCTCATAATCCTTAGCCTTTTTCTTCTTGCCGAAGAGACCCTTCTTCTCCTCCTTTGTTACGCTCTCGACAAAAGAGATCGAGATCTGCATAGGAGTGTTCGGCATTCTTGCGGAAGCCTGAGTGAGGATAAGTCCTGCAGCATCACACTGGTCTTCAGCGTCTGTGAGGATCCTCAATATTTCTCTCTGGCCGAGTGCATCGTAGATCGACTTGTTGCAGAGGATGATGCAGTCGTCAGGTGTAAGCGTAAAGAAATTCGACCAAAGCGCATTGGCCGTCTTGGATGAGCAGTAATACTGGAAATCACCTACTCTGTTGCCGTATGCATCGATAGGCTCCATGGGGATGCCTGCATCGGTGAGCGGGAACAGTGTGTCATCTCTGTAAAGGAATGCGAGACCGCCGCCGATAGTAACTGCGAATGCCTCGGAATCTCTTACGATGACACCGGAGAAATAAGGATCACGGCTCTCGTTGTCTATGAGTTTTGTTGTTCCGGCAACCTCAACAGCGGTTGACAGGAACTTCTCGATCATTGCATCGATCTCTTTGTGTCCGTTCTTTACTTCGTTGCAAAGTCCGCGAAGCTGAGGTTCAAACGGCGGGATAGTGCCGGGTTCAAAACCTTCGATTGCGGGATGGGTAAAAAGCGAGAAGAAAAATCCTCTCTCGTCTTTGTCGATAGTGATATCGGCCTGTCTTATCTCTCTTTTACCGCAAAGTCTGCCGTCAAGATAGAATGCGTCTGTCAGCGTGCTGGAAGGGAAATAGCGCGCCGTCAGCGTGCTAGCAAGCCGTGTTAAGGTAGCCATGAAGCCCGTCCTCCGTATAAATATTCATGATAATTATAACACAAGGTTTTTTATCTCAATCAATTTTAATAAAAATTAATTTAATGGTAATTTTATGCAAGATGCTGCAAAATAAAGCCTCGCGGGCTTAATACCCACGAGGCCGATTGGTGTAATTCTGTGGCAGTTTATCAACCGAGGATCCTGTCCATATTTCTGTTGATCATTTCGAATGTTCCGGTAAGGGAATCAAGGTATGCCGTATGGATCTGTTCATCAGATGCATTCGGATATTTTGCATGCATGTCATCCATTGTCTTCTGAGTCCAGAGGTAACCCATGCCGTACTTGGCATAATAGCCCGGATCCATGACGAGAAGCGTGTAGAATTCGGCAAAATCATCTTCTGTAACCTGGAATCCGAGATTGTTAAAGTACTCAACGCAGTCCGTCAGAGACCAGTTCTCGACATTGATGCCGTAGTCGGCTCTTGTGCTTGCGACAAGTCCCAATACGGACTCACACTGAACGAGCTTCATGGCATTTGTTGCCTGGCCGCTCTCGGTAAAATACTTCATTGCGTAATTCTCTACGTATGTTGCCCAGCCCTCTGCATATCCTGTGGAATACATCAGGTACATGTAAGGGTGACTTGTGTGGGCACGTGTATAAAGCGACTGGAACATGTGGCCCGGATATGCCTCGTGCGCAACAGTGACGCCGAAGTCATCATCAACACTTGCGTTGTTTACGATAAGAACATTCGCATTGTAGTTGTCGAGATGATAACCGAGGTAAGCTGCGGGCGAGAAGTTCTCCTGGAATACTTCGGGAACTTCCATCGTATAGTATTCATGAGCCGGAATATCAGGGAAATCAGGCATTACGGCTGTATAGAGATAATCGAGATTATCAAAAAGATCACCCTTTGAATAAGCGTGATTCATGTACTCGTCATACCAGTCAAAACCGGAAGTTGCGATACCCATGTATTCGTCGTAAACGCTGTCAAGCTTTGTATCCAATGCATTGATGCTCTCTTGAACAGTTGCGCCGCTGTTGGTGATAGCTCTCGTAAGCATTGCATAGTAAGCGTCGCCGCCTCTGTATCTGCAAAGGCCTGCATCTTCTCCGCCTGAACCCTCAAGAGCTCTCATGCGTCTTGCGCACTCCTCGAACTCAGGGAACAGTACTTCCTTCATTGCCTTTTCGTGTTCGGAGATAAGTCTGGTTCTGTCTGCATCAGAAAGACCCTGGATGTTGTCAAGTCTCTCTTCAAAGGACTGATAAAGGAAGCAGTCATTCTTCTGCTCGACAAGATTGTCGAAAGATTTAGCGGCTTCCTCATAGCTGTTGTCTGAAGCGGTGAAGCCGTAATAAACTCTCTCTTCTTCAAACTGGCAGAGAGCATCGAAATATCTGTCGAGGTCCTTTACAAGGTCGATGTAATTCTCTGCATCTTTAACGTTATCGAATGAATAAACATCAAGGATGAAAAGAATGTCAGACTGGGGACCTACGAGAGCATTGAATACCATTTTATAGTACTCAAAAGCCGTGTAGGAATAGCCGTAGATGGATTCTTCGCAGTCATAGACAAGCTTCTCGTAGCAGAGAAGATCATCGCCCTGAAGCGATTCGATATCGATCGTAAGAAGCAGGTCGAGCTGTGACTGGTAGTAAGCCTTTTCCTCGTCATAATCTTCGATTCCTGTGAATTCACCCCATGTAGCTTCCTTGATGTCAAAACCGAAGTTCTCGGGATGCTCGAAATAGATCTCAACATCAGCATAACAATCGATCTCATGGTGCATTATGTCGTACTCAACCTGTGAAAGAAGATCCGTAGCATTTTTACCTGTTACGGTTCCTCTCTGGTGAACCGGGTGAACTTCATCAAATGTAGCCACATGATCAGGATATGTGAGCTCATCGGATGTGGGGATGAAATCTCCATAGTTACCGGGATTCTGTGTGGGATCTGTCGGGTCTGTGGGATCGGTAGGATCTGTCTCATATGTCGGATCCGTCTGACGTCCGCCTTCGGGCTTAGAGCCGTCACCTGACTGTCTTCCGCCGTGGCCTGAGTTCGGCTTTGTGCTGCAGCTTGCAACTGACAAAAGCAAAGATGTGCAGCATGCAAGGGCAATTATCTTAACAGATAACTTTTTCATTAAAATCAACTCCTTTATCCATTATCCATTTCATCCTTTATCCCTTAACAAGGATGCTAAATGATAATACCACGAAATATATTTATTTGCTTACTCAGGCATCGGCGCATCGGCTATCGCCTCATCCGCAAGGTCATCAGCCTGGATCATCTCGATCTTATCCTTGACGGCTTCGTAATCGATTCCGCCCTTTGAATCTCTCGGCAAAGATACCAGGAATGTGATCTCCGACGGTCTCATAGCCTCGTGCAGAGTCAGCTCGCATTCCGACTTGATCCTGTCCCTGAGTTCCTCCATCATCGAATTGTCGTAGAAGTACTCCTCTTCCGGCACTACTGCGGATATCAGCACAGGGCCTTCCGCTTTTTCGATTATTACCGAGCAGGCCTCAACAACGCCCTCAGTCATCTGGACAGCCTCATCGACCTTATCGGGATAAACCGGATAGCTGTTGATCCTGGCCTCTCTCGATTTTGAGCCGACGATGTAAAACATCTTGTTGCCGTCCTGTTTTCCTATATTTCCGGTGAAATACCAGATTCTTCCGTCAGGAAGTTTTCTGTATCCCGGCTTATCGATCCTGCTCTCATCTTCTCCGACGCTTGATGCAATGGGAGAACATACGGCTATCTCGCCTTCAGCGCCTTCAGGAACATCAAGGCCAGTCGAACTGTCGGCAATCCTCATAATGACTCCCGGCAAAGGAAATCCAAGCAGTCTGTCACTTTGCAGATCGGAAGGACCGTATGCATAAGTCAGGAGCTCGTCAGATCCTGTAATGGAACAAACGGAAAGCTTTCTGCCCGAAGTCCTTGCGATCTCAAACAGTGTGGCTTTCTGGCTGCTCGTAAGCAGACCTCCTCCGACTATTATCCTGTCCACAGTCCTGAGGACACCTGAGTTATTATCCGCTTTGTTGATCGATGCAACGGTACTGTTGTATCCGATAAGAACATCGGGTTTATACCGCTTTATCGCAAAGAAAAGCTTATCCGTGTCAAACCAGGTAAACAGCAGGACCGTCTGTCCGGCGGAAAGAACATTATGGATGCCGGCAACAAAACCGAATGCAAAACAGCTCTCGTTAAGGCAGAGCATTCTTGCAGGCTTTCCCGTAAGATCCTCATTTGCTTTGAATACCATCTCCGTGATGTTCGCCGATATGTTTATGTTCTTTGCACTGAATGAAGATGCGGTAAGAGCCTCGTCTGCCAGGCTCGGAAAAAGATAAAGCGCTTTTCTGTTGTTGTTTCTGTCAAAGTTTTCATTACGCTCTTCGCCGGTCTTATCGGGAAGCTCCATTACATCCTTCCAGTACATCAGCCTGATACCTTCAGGAACATTCTTAGGATTTGGCTTGTCATAACCTGCCAGCGGATAGAACGGGAAAGACAATCTGTCTCTTCCTGAGATCGTAAACTTATACTTGCCGATAATGACGGTCCTGATCTTTGTATTCTTCAGAACGGGAGCATAATTCAGATACTGGTTACAGCTCATTACGCAATATTTTGCATCCACGGAATTTGCGAACTTCTCGAAATGCTCGGTCGACAGATTCGGTACGCCCAAAGCAGCCGAAGCACCTATCTTATCCAAAGCATAAACGCTTATTACATTCATGGGATTGTGTCCCATGAGAAGAAGTACCCTTTCGCCTTCCCCCAGCCCGAGTTTTTTCCATGCCCAAGCCACCTCGTCGATCTTATCGAGAAGGGCTGCGTATGTAAACTTTCTGTCCCCGTATTCCAAAGCCGTTCTGTACGGATATTTGGAACTGACTCTCCTGATACGCATGTAAAGCGTATCGTTGGTATCCGTCTCGGGATCGGCGTATTTTTCCGGATAGAAAACGCTCCAAAGGCTTTCCAAGATTGTTCTCCGTTAATTCAAGATAAAGCAGATAATTGTTATTCAAACGCGCTTATTATACCCCTTATCAAAATCTTTTTACATCGGCCCCGTAATTCCAGACAATCTTTTGTGCATATGTACGATAAGTTTTTTCTTTTGCTGATTTATCAAGGTGTTACAATGTTCGCATATTTATTGAAACCAGAGGACTATCAGTATGGAGATCAAACTCAACAATCACTTTCTCGACGTTAAAGAAACATACCTCTTCTCTGACATCGCAAAGCGCGTAAAAAAGTTCCAGGAAGAAAATCCTGACAGAGAGATCATCAGAATGGGAATCGGCGACGTTACGCTCCCCCTCCCCGCATCCGTTACATCCGCAATGGAAGATGCCGTAAAAGAAATGGCAGCAAAGGAAACATTCCACGGTTATCCGCCGGAATACGGCTATGATTTCTTAAGAGATGCAATTGCTGCTCACTATAAGGAGATCGGCGCTCCCGCCATTACATCGAACGTCATCTATGTATCAGACGGTGCCAAGAGCGACCTCGGCAACCTCCCTGACATTTTGGGAGACAACCCGGTCATCATTCCCGATCCCGTATATCCCGTTTACGTCGATTCAAACCTCATGAACGGCAGAAAGGTTTCTTTCGTTGCAGGAAACAAGGAGAATGATTTCCTTCCCCTTCCTCCCGCAGATACAAACATCGAACCTTCAGTAATCTATATCTGCTCACCCAACAACCCGACCGGCGCGGTATACAGCTACGAAGGTCTTACAGCATGGGTAAACTTCGCGGTTAAGACAGGTTCGCTCATCATCTTCGATGCAGCATACGAAGCATTCATCACAGAAGACAAGCCTCATACGATCTATGAGATCCCCGGCGCCGATTCATGCGCTATCGAGATTTCTTCATTCTCAAAGTTCGCAGGCTTTACCGGCGTAAGATGCGGATGGACAGTTGTTCCGGACGGACTTGAAGCAGGCGGGATCAAGCTTTCCAAGTTCTGGGCAAGACGTCAGGCTACAAAGTTCAACGGCGTTTCCTATGTTACTCAGAAGGGTGCTGCCGCTTCACTTTCAGGCCAGGGCCTCGAAGACTGCAAGGCGAACATCGCATACTACAAGCGCAACGCACAGGCTCTTGCTGAAGTATTCACCGAGAAGGGCATCTACTTTACAGGCGGAGTCAACTCACCTTACATCTGGCTCGAGTGCCCCGATAACATGGGCAGCTGGGAGTTCTTTGATTCTCTCCTTAACCGCTTCGGCATCGTCGGAACACCCGGTGAAGGTTTCGGCGAAAACGGAAAAGGCTACTTCCGTCTTACAGCATTCGGTTCATACGAGAACACACTCAAGGCATGCGGGTTCTTTAAGACACTCTGATTCCAAGAATAAAAACACTTACGAAGATGGTTTCCCTCAAAGGAGGCCATCTTTTTTTGTCCCATTACTGGAAACTATAAAACGCGCGCCTGTGTTATGATTCAATTAATAAAGTACAGGCGGATATAACTATGGCTAAGAAGACTACTTTTTTCTGCAAGGAATGCGGATACGAGACATCCGGATGGATGGGCAAATGCCCCGGCTGCGGCATGTTTAACACATTTGTCGAGGCTCCCTCCGAGAAGGCTCCGGCCAAGGCTAAAACAGACTCACCCGCTTTCACCGCCAACCAGTATTCATGGACAGATTCTGCCGTTACGGT
>JAEIGA010002763.1_pt1 | contig 27787 bp, 41 predicted proteins | sample 9270691 | NCBI WGS metagenome assembly JAEIGA01 (sample SAMN17057246, study PRJNA624740) | gut metagenome | biome: biome; isolation source: fecal sample | host: Bos grunniens | place: China: Xizang | collected 2019 | reverse complement strand
TTTCAAGTGTTGCCATAATGTTTTAGTTTAATTAGTTACATGTATAATATAGAAAAAATCTAGATTTTTTCAACAAATTGTACGACAATTTATAGAAAAAGTTCTCTAAAATTTCAAAACTTTAGAGAACTTTTTGAATAAATTCAACTAGCAATATTGATTAGGCGAGTTCGAAAACACATCTAGTATTTGCGAATGTTACCTTATTTGACTTATTGAGTACAAATGGTTCTTTACCTTCCTGAACCTCAAACTCCTTAACCTTAACCTTAATCTGGTCTCCAGGTTTGAAATCAAGAAGATCTGAAGCATCAATCGGCATAAGACCAGTTATATAAAGTCCATTAAGCTCAACGAAAATACCTGTCTTCTTGCTTGAATTAATGATACCTGTTACAGTTCCATCAAATACCTCTTTATTCTGGTCTGAATCTGCATTAAGAGTAAGAAGCTTAGCACGGTTATAAATGTCATAAAGATTCTGATTACCGAGCTGCTGAAGAACAAGCTTACGTGAACCAATAAGAGAATTTTCAATCTGGTCACCAATCTGCTTGAATTTTACAAACTTCTGCGGAATAATCTGAACATCCTGTCCAATCCACTTCTCGAAGTCACGTTCGATATTAAGAACAATATTTGATCCTGGGATAAATACTGACGATGTGTATTCCTTTCCGGTAAGATCTTTAAGCGGAGAGATAACAGTGTGGCAAAGATAACCACCCTTTGTGAGTCCATCGATATGAACATCAATTGCATCAAACTTCTTAGCAGCTCTCTCCATAATATCCTGCCAGAGTTTATAATAACCATTTACTACTGAAACATAATATACGCCATGTTTCTTTTCGCGCACTTCGAAACGAAGTTTATTGTCATGATTAAGGAGATAAGTTTCAATTTGGTCCATACAATCTGAGAAGTTCTCCTTCGATACGAGCTCCTCCTTAACACCTGCAATATTAAATGTAATACCTGACTTTGAAATTGCGCTAACCGTACCCCAATAGCACTGGCCGCATTCAACAATAGTTGTAGTATTTACATCCTTATTGCTTGTGCCGTCGAGCTGAAGCCCGTAAAACTTAGCAAATGAATCGGCGATACTCATATTCTTATATGCCTTCTTCATGTATGCAAGTCTTTCCCTCTCAGAGGTAAACCCAGAGAATACATCCTCAAAATCCTTTGCTGTGAGAAGTCTCTCTTTCGTATTTTTGTTTTTTCCCATTTAATTTGGATTTTTAAAAAGTGAATAATAAATAATTAATATTAGATGCCTTTAACTAAGTCATCATCTTTAGTCGGTTTAGTTGGATTTCCTAATTTATCTTCTGCAGAGATACAAGTGCCATCATCTTCCCATTTAAAGTTCATTACTTTATCTCCGTCTATTATCTGTCCAATAACGATATTTGGAACAGATTTAATGTCAACGCTTATGACTTCTACTGGTCGACCGTCTCTGGTCATTACAGGTTTCTCATCATTCAACCATTGATCGTCAATAGGCTGACCTTTATGTTCATTAACTATTTGTGTAAGAGTTTTCATATATTAATAATATAGCATTATCTCAAATAACTTTCACAAATAAGTTTTGTTTTATTATCAAATTTATGGTTATTTATAACCCAATTCAAATAAGACTTATCATTCTTAGCGACATACATCACCGGAGTTCCTGCGTATTTACCTACAGCAAAACATTCTACAGTCTTACCAGCAAATTCCATACGCTTGATAAATCCATCTTCTGTCAATATTTCTTCAGCTTCAAAGAACTTTTCTGATTGTTGCTTAAGGAAAATAGCTAATGTAGCTTTACAATCTGATGTAGAATCATGAGCTGTCAAACCATTTTCTTCCATACTTACACCCATATAGCGTTTATATGTATCTTCGAGTTTATGACTATTTCTTCGTTTCTCTTCAAGAAATGAATCATAAAACGGTACTTCAGAAAAATTCCAATTTATACCAACATCATGAAATTCTCTTTTAAGAAATGGAGCATCAAAACTAAGTCCATTATATGTAAGCAGCGCGCAATCATCCATAAAATTATAAATGTCCATCGCTACATCTGCAAAGTGCGGCTTATCCTTCAAAAAATCAGGAGTTATACCATGCTTAGAAAACGCAGGTAATGAAATAGAATAATTTCCTGTAGGCTGAATGTATGTTTCATATACCTCTACATTATCCGGATTATTCTTATCGTACTTTACCGCAGAAAACTGGATTATATGGTCGTTTTCCTTATCTAATCCAGTTGTCTCTATATCAAATACTACTAATTTCATACTTATTCTGCTACTTCAACTAGTCCTTCAACATGTTCGCTACCTGACAATTCATTAATATGATCATAGCACTGCCACTCAGAAACTGCACAATTACAACTACAACGTAAAAGATCTGCTGTAATTCTTTCCTCAATATCATTAAAGAAAAGACATGCTATTCCAAAAATTTTTGCCTGGGCTTTTGTATTTGCAATTCTACGACCAGTTTCATAATCAAATGTATCAGTCTCCATACATTTTGCAACTCCCCTAGTATGTACAATATACTTACCTCTACTGTCTACAACCTTAGAAAGATAAGCATAAACCTCAGGAATCTGTACAAATACATCCATATTCTTAACATTCATAAACTGAATCTCTGAAACGAGATCACACGTTACGTTTCTTCCATCTTGCGTATACTTCGCACTAATTGTTTTAATCGTTGTCTTCATTTTATTACATTATTAGTTATTTATAATATAGATAAAATAGAATCAAAATTTAATGAATAATTTATTTTTATTTATATAATGAAAAGTAAGTAATTTATAATGAAACGTAAAACGAATTTATTTTATAATACAGGACAAGATAGTAAGTTTTTGACATTTAGTAATTATACTGAAGCATTAACAGGTAATTTCTTATCTACAAATACTAAGTTATTTCCATCTACTTTCTTGTGTCTTAATATTCCGTCATTAACATCAGCCAATAAATCTGATTTCATTAGAGATGTGTTAATAGCTAAATATGAAAATAAGTTAGCGACGTTGAGAGATAATATTGGTGAACACGTTCTACCATTGCAATATCTTTTAGAATATCTTTTACAATATGACGAAAATACTACAATTTCATATATAGGTAATATTACAGAACAGGATTATATGGGTTCATTTACAGATACCATTTGTATTATAGATTGCGCTAATTTTAAAGCTGCAACAATAAATAATCCGGAATATACATATTTAAACGAAATAACTGGTGAAAATACACTATATGGTTGGTATGACAATGGTCAATATATGGGACCATCAGTCTATAGCAATTTATTACCCATATTTGATGCTGAGTCGAATATTTATTACAGCGATTCAAATATTTCTGTCGAATACAATAATACAGCGACAAACAGTATAAGCTTTAATATAGTATTACCATTATTTACATTCGTTAATACTAATTCTACAACGGCTGATACTGAAGAAGATTTAACATATTTAGAAGGAACATTCAATAAAAACGTTCCATTAGGTATTTGGTTTGCTGATAAGACGATTACTTTAGATACTAACACACGTTATGGGCAATCTTGGTCATTAGCTATTGGTTCGCAATTCAAACCACTTCCTACATCTAATAATGTCGTTTCAGACATAACCAAACAGTCGAATGTAGAAGCATTTAATACATTTGCACAAGTGCTTTCAAGACAAAATGAATTACTTACAACATTAGAAAATATTAATAAAAGGATTGACGATTTAACTAGACAAGTAAATTCAATAAAAAACAATCCATTAGATTTGTCATTAAGACAGCAATTAGGAGTTTTAACTTCAAAAATTAATCAAATAGAATCTAATTTACAATAATTATGAATAACGATACAAGTTTAAAAGAATACTATTTAAATCTTCAATCTTTGTATAATAAAGCCGTAAATATGCTTATGGCTTTAAATTCGTCATTGACAACATCAGCGGCAGAAATAGAACTTAATGTTGCCGATACTGATGAAGCCGAAACGATAGTTAGAATTCCATCATTTATTTATCTTGAGAATAAATTAGAGGAATTAAATTCTAACATGGACGAATTATTTAATATTCCTGAAGATGGTGAAGCATGGTTTACTAAATCAGAAAATTCATATAAATTGAATCTTGTTAGAAGTAATACTGCTCCAGTATCTCCTATTATAAATACTAGGGATGTACACGCTAGTATTACTGATAATAACTTCTTAAAGGATATGGTGACACCTAAAACTTTCTTGAAGTTGAATTTATCTAATTTACCAGATAATGTTGAACAGGTATTCATGCGTAAAGTAGTTATCCATAGTTATGATAATTTTGAATATTTACGTACATTATCGTCAAATAACTTATTAAATTATGCTCAATGTAGTGCACTTTTATATAATCTTAATAAGGGCATAGATTATGACGAATACGATACAGTTTTAGATCTTCCTATTAAAAAGGAAATGTTTAATTCTAATTTTAGAATTGAAGAAATCATTAAAGATGCTTGGGTAGATACAACATCACAGAAGACAAACTATATAGTACGTCTCAATACATTAATATACAACAATGAAGAAGATACATCTATTTCTTATACCTTAAATGTTGGTGATTCAATTTGTTTAGGCAATACGATGTCTATTTATACAGTTAAAACAGTATCGGCGAATCAAACTGTACAGTTAGAACAATCTATAGGTCATAGTGTTTTGTCAACATTTGCTGAAAATTCTTCAATGCAATTCCAAATTTATGTCGCCGATTATTCAAAATATCATTATGTACAAGTACCGTTAGAAGAAAATCAATATATTATTGTATTTTTAGGTACAATTTGGAATAATGTCCGTAGTGTACTTTCTGATGGATATATTGTTGACTTAAATACTATTAGAATGGTTGATTCTAATGGACAACCTATCACTGACAAGAATAATAATCAGTATTCATATATGAGTTATTATAATGAATATTGTACGAATTTAGGTGATATTATTCTAGGTATGTCTAAGTGTGCATATTCTCAAATAACTAACTATACAGCAAATGAATTGAATGCATTATTAGGTTCAGACATAATACTTAATGCTGTAAATAGTTCTGTTGATGTTAATACTAATCTTAAGGTTGTAGCGATAAATAAACATTTAGTTGATGATGCAACAAATGCAGATATCATAAACCTTCATAATCAAAAGAACGAAATTAATGCTAAATTGCAGACATGTCAAAGTAATATTGATCAGGTTTATTCAACAATGTTAAGTACTGACTTTTCACAAAATGTTGTAGTAACACAGTCAGCATTACAATCAAAAATTCAAGGTTTTTACACTGAACGTATATCATTACAGAAACAATTAAATGCCGTAATCGATAATATTAATTCAAAAGCAAATACACTTACTACATCTGAATCTAGAACTAAATATCGTATTAGAGGTATAAGTGATGTAACTATTTTAGAAAACTATTTAGCTAATACTTTCACAAATGTACAAATAATTGGTATAGATATTGAATATAAATATAAATCAACATCTAAAGATACTGCTACATTAACAACTATCAATAGTGCAACATTTACTGATTGGAATCGTCAAATGTCTTTTGATAAAGAACGCATTTTAGATTTTAGTAATGGAAGCTATGGAATTACATTTAAAGATGACTCTATTATAAGTAATACTATTAAATGGAATCAATTCGATATTCCTATTAAAGAAGGAGAAGATGTAGTAATTAGATATCGTTATAAATATTCTGTTGGACAGCCATTTATTACTTTATATACACAATGGAGTGAAGAAAAGACTGTTGTTTTCCCACCAGAATTTGTTGAAAACGTAGAAATCGATTCAATTTTATCATCAAATTCAAAAGATACAATAAGCGCAACATTCAATAAGACACTTATTGATGAAGGATATACTGAACATATTCAGAATAAAGTTCTTTCTAACGAACAAGTATTCTATCATATGCCAGAAAATGTTTATTCAGGATTTAATACACCTGAAAATAACTTGATATCGCTTAAAGATAAGCTTACTGAATTATCTAATGATATCGCAAAATATAAAGATTATATTGATAGCATTGCAAATTCATCGTTTGAAGTTTATCTCAGTTATGATGATAATCAAGTTCTTCTTTCGCCGAATTCATTAAATAAGATTAATATTTATAATACTGAACATCTTACTGATTCGTTTATACGAAAAGAAATGAATATCGTTATTAAAAATACAGGTGTATCTCAATTAAAACTATATAGTTTATTTCCTGGAAATATAAACGAACATTTGATTAACTCAGCAAATAATTCATATACAACTAATAAAGGAGATTATGAACGCGTTCCAATATTTAATGCAGATAAATTAGATGGACAATATCTTGGACAGTGGATTTATTTTAGACAAAATAGTCCATTCAGTAAAAAGGATATATATTTGGATGATATATTCCAAAATGCGTTTGATTATAGGTCTAGTTTAATAAATTCGTCGGATGATAAAGTATCGTTTGTAACATCTTTCAATACATATATTAACGTTGATAATGTACAAGCATTATTAGGTTTCAGAAATAATGCATATAATGTAGGATTTGATTATTCTACATTAAATGACGTCGAAGATGTACAATCAGCAATTACTGCTTGGCAAGAATCAAATTCAGCAGTTGATAACAATAAAGTTACTGATTTCGAATTCTTCAAATATAAAGAATATAATGATTTGTCATTATATAAAAATTTAAGTTATGAAGAAAAAGCATCTAAGTTATATGTAAATAAATATATTCTTAGGTATGAAGACTTTGTTATTCAAAGAGAACCTGGGGTTTCTGCACAAAATTTATCTGCAGAAAATAGTATTACCGATGCGATAAAAACTGGTATGTGGTTTGTATCTGAAAATAATGATACAGCAACACCATTACAGTTACCGGAACAAATTATAGGAGCATTCTTATATCCTAATATTTTATCGACATCTCAAATATTAACTGCAGGTGGACAATTTGATTATAAGGTTATAAATGCCGGAAATTCAATGTCAATTCCAATTGTTTTTGAGTATTTTGTAAACGCAGATTTACCGGTTATTTCTAAATCTTTATATTTTGATTTAAGAAATTCATTAATAAATGATCCAATACATTATATGATTGAGGTTACAGGTAATTATGATTACTCAACAACTGGAGAAATTTACGCAGATATCGACAAAATCGAAGAATAAATCAAAAGGTAGTCAGAACGACTACCTTTTTTATCATAATTTATTATTACATATATTAAGAGGTATATTTAAAATGTTAGATTATAGTATTTTAAAAGGTAAATCAATAATAGAATTACCAAGTAACGAATCAACAGGTGAAACTGTTAAATGCAAAGATTTGTTGTCAAGTGTAATCGACACACGAAATATAAGTTTACATGATTGTAATGTTATATCAGTTACAAAAGACTATATAGCTAGACCAGATTTAGTGTCATTAGCAGTATATGGGGAAGATAAATATGCAGATATTATATGTAAAATTAATGGAATTTCTAATCCATTTGAGTTAAATGAAGGCATGGTACTTGTTATACCAGATTTAGCAGGTATTGTGCAACTATGCAAACCTGCAAAAAAACTTGAAACGATTGCTGATGGGGAATATATATCTAAAGCTGTAAAGACAAATCAAAAAAGTAAAGGTGAAAGAAGAAGTCCAGCACAACAAGTAATTGGAGAAAATACATTTTATATTGATAGAACAAATAAACTAGTATACTATTAATGGCTAAAGAAACAACAGAATATAAATTAGCGAAAATAACAAATGAAACGGATTTAAAAGTACAATTTGATCCTACATTTAAGAAAACCACTGTTGCTAAAGCTTGGGTACCATCTGACAAAACGGAAGAAGGTGCTAAAGATGTTTCTGCTGCTAGTCCTATAGATGAAAACACTAGAATAGATGGTATTGCTATTCCAATTATAAAGATAAATTCAGTGGTTGTCCCTAATCAAGATATTCAATATATGATGTTCGATTATACTGGATTTAAACCAACACTCGACTTACATATCAATAAATCAGTATTCACTAAATTAGAAACTCCTGGAATGGTAAGTAAAATAACTGTGATTATGATACCACCAGTTGATAAAACCTATAGAAAAATTTCTGTAGACTTTTATATTGACGATATAATGGACGCTGGTTCAGTAATGATGTATTCTTGTTCAATGTTTTTTCCTGAATTTGAAAAAAAATATACTAGAAGTTTAAAGTTAGACGGAAATAATAAACTTAATACATATGATTTATGTAAATGTATAGCTATTGAGTCAGGTCTTGGATTCGCATCAACAAACCAGTGTGAAGATATTGCGGATACGAAAATACGGCTGATGCGTAGTCAAACGTTTAAAGATATTATTTTGGAGCATACTGCATTTGGAGGTATCGATAATAATTCATATTTCATGTCTTGGATAGATGTATACGGTTATTTAGTTCTATGTAATATTGCTTGGGTATTGAGTAAGGCAACTAATGCAAATGAATTAAGTATGCACATGTTAGAAGGTATTAATGTATACAACCCGTCGAATGATGAAAACCCTATAAAGTATGGTGAAAATACATTTAGAACGTTTACTAATTGGAAATCTACAGCAAAACAACAAGCAAATTATATAAATAGTTATGAATGGATTGTAGATAATTATAGTATTAAAAGTCATGGTACAAACAATACATATTATACTATAAATCATAAGGTTACTGGCGGTAATAATAGTATTACAACTGAAACAGTGACAATAGAAGACAAAAGTGCAGATGGACAAAATTATAAAGATGCATATAACTTTCAAGATATAAAATTTATTGGAGTAGAAATGGCTAGTAAAGATGATGGCAATACTCCAATATTATATCAAAAACAACGTAGAGAAGCATTTGTAAAACAAATTCAATCTAAGAAATTAAAAATAGTTTTAAATGATTTAAATATAAACCTTGAACGCGGGTCATTGATAAATATACAAATTTTTGAATATGACAATGCTACTAAAGCACAGATGCTAAATTTATCTGATAATTTATCAGCTAAAGGTAATACATCAACAAAACCAACTGATGAAATAGATAATAAACAAGATATAATTAATAATCCAATGTTCGGTGTACCTAATTTATCTATCAGTGGAATCTATTTTATAGATGGTATCGAATATGAATATAGACGAGGTAATGAAAAAATTACGCAAATATTATATTTAATTAAACAGACACCTGTAAATAATTATTTGAATATGTCGTCTTTACCAAAATTATCACCTAATGAGTAATGGTTAATAAGCAAACGGTTTTCGATATTGAAACTAATAAATATGAAACTATATATAACAAGTTATTTGAAATTACGTTAAACACATACGCAAAAGTATTAGGATTTACAAATAGCGACGAACTAAAATCAAAATATGTTATTATTGAAAAACGTCATAATAATTTGTTAGATGCGCCTGATGTAATGTTAAAAAGCAAAACACTACCAGTTGTATTTATTACCGAATATATTAGCGACGACGGCACACGATTTATGTTTAAAGATTTTTGGCCATCATATGATAATATAATTACCGAATATGACGTTATTAATATCGACAAAGCTAATGATTTCGGTAAGGATAAACTAATTGACGTTGATTATGTAAGAGGTAAGGGTAGAATATATAATTCATATACTGAAATTCAATATGAACTACCACTAAATAATCTACCAAAAAAACTAAAATAATTTATAACAACTAATGAGCGAGTTAGAAAAAACATATAATCTTAAGGAAGTACAAAATAACCGTACTTACGATTGGGAAAACAGTATTGATGTCAATTATTCATCTAAATATGATGACTTATTATTTGTACCTAATTGGACGTTTGAAGATTTTTATAAAGAACGTACACAATTTAGAACCCAAGGTATGGAAAATAATACATCTGGTTCGTATAACGATATTGGGTTGTTTTTTTATAAAGTATTTTTTAATTTTAATACTTCGTATGGATTATTCGGTTCATTACTAGTCGATAACACAAAATTTCCAGCTGCTATAAATAGTGCGTATACTTATCTTAACAATAATATCCATGGCGATAAATTTTCTCAAAAATACAAAGATATTTTACGTGAAAAATTATACAGTCTTGAATCATTTGGTGCTATATTAAATTATCTGCAAATGGAGTGCCCGTGGTTTTTTAAAAGTATTGAAAATTTCGGTGAAGTAACAAAACGTAATTTTTCTGACATAGCACCCAATAAAGAAAAATCTATTACATTAGTGTTTAATCCAGACGCTGTTGATATGCGTATATCGACGCTTTTAGATTTATACATAAATGCATGTTATGATACTATAAATTTTAAGGAAGTAATACCGGAAAATCTCAGAAAATTCGATATGTCTATTATAATGTTTAATCCACCTACACGAAATTTAAACATACCGTATACCCGTATGACAGATAAAGATTTAGATGATGCATATGAAAACGCGAAAAAACGAACAGATGCGGGTGACTTTGGGGAGGGAAAACTAAATATTGACGAAACTGATTATGCTGCTAATATAAATAACTGGGCTGGTATTTTAAAAGATAGAATGTCATATAGATGCGTTATTTTAAAAAACTGTGAAATCGATTTTGAAAGTTTGAGTACAACTCCCGATGAATTAGTTAATGCGGATCCATTTACACTAGACAATAAAATTAATATTAAATTTCAGCGTTCATATGTTTACAATTTAAATGCATCATTATCTATGGAAGTTCTTGATAATATGTATAATGAATTACGCTTCGACGATTTAGGTGAAATAATTAAAACTCACAAAGAAGAATTTGTTGATGAAATTAGTGCGTATTCTCCAGGTGATATTTATTACCGTGATGACGAAGATATTGTAATTACATATAACAGTACTGAAGATGGGGATGAAGAAGTAGAAGTTGATATCGACATTGACTTGGGTGATGTTGATATTGACTGGGATGAAACTTATGGTGAAGAAGATGGTTCAGAAGATGGTTCAGAAGATGGTTCCGAAGATGGTTCCGAAGATGGTTCCGAAGATGGTTCCGAAGATGGTTCCGAAGATGGTTCCGAAGATGGTTCCGAAGATGGTTCCGAAGATGGTTCCGAAGATGGTTCCGAAGATGGTAGTGAAGATATTATCGTTAACTCTATAAATGAAATTATTGCTAAAGTAGACAAACTTAATGCCGAATCAAATGATAAATATAGTAAATTTTTTACAGGATTCGGAGAGAGTTGGTATGAAGCAATAAGTGAGGCTAAATCTAAAATTTTGCGTGAAGGGTATGATTATATTGGTGAACAATCAATACTTCGAACTCTGTATAATCCCAAAATAGGCACATATGCTGTTATTGTTAGCGGACTAAAAGCTTCAGAATATGTAAAGGACAAACTAAACAACAATAAAAATTAAGAATATTTTATAAAATAAACCGTAGTTTATATAAGATAAACTACGGTGTTTCTTTATACATATTTAGTAGTATTGACTTTATTATAATTTAATTCTTTATCAGTTGTTATTCCAATATCCTTTAGTGCTTGGTCATTGACTTCACCTTTTGTTATATTAACTAGATGTTTCTTATACCCTGTAGCTGGTATATTTTCTTTAATAATACCAAACCCACCTAATATAATATTTGAACTTCTGCATTCAGTTTTAGTATTAATTATTGGAAGATTAGTAGTTATCTTAATATCAAATGACATCGTACGTTGATTTACATCCTGACTAGCTAAATCTACTTCTTGTAATTCTATATTAGTATCAGCATTAATTTCGATAGAACATTTAATGATTTGCCCCAAATATATAATATCAAAATACTGTTGGAAAAGAACATTTTCCATTAATTCCTGAGTAAATATTATAGCTTCATTAAATGTCGAGAATACATAATTAAGGTTTAATGTAAATTCTACAGGTAATCGTTGCATCTCAGCATTATAAGCTACAATTTGTCCTTTAGCATCGGAAGCATTACTGATTCGTTCGTATTCTCCTCTTACATATGGAGCGGTCAATTCTTCAAGTGGAATATTAAAAGATCCTATTTTGACTAAACACCTAGGCGTTTCCATATACATAAGATTCTCACCAGTTGTTTCGCACCAAGTGTATTCATACCCATTATTTTCTAGATAAAGGTATGATGAACCTGTATTGAATATAAAGTGACGAATTGGACGATTATACATTAATAGATTTGAATTCAACCAAGATAATGCACCTTTAATAACAAGTGCAAAGAATCTTTCATCTCTATCATATAAATCATCAAATTTTTCTTTATTCCAAGGTCTTTCCCAAAAATCTACTTCTTTATTTATAAGATTTTGCATATCATTTAAAATAATATTATTACATATAAGTAAAAATAAATTTTATATCTCTATTATGAGAATTGTTAAATTAGATGATCCTGCGAAAATTATAATAGCTAAACAGGAAATTGAAACTAAACTTATTAAAGAAAATAAGATAGAAAGGGAAATGGAACTACAAGATTTTATTAAGTTCTTAAATCTTCAAAACACAATATATGTTAAAGATGATACAGTAGTACCATTTAGGATTTACGAAGATATTTTATTTATAGTTGCTGAAGATGCGATTATAACAGAACTTAATGAAATACTTTCTTCTTTTGAATATGATTTTTCTAAATTACAAAATGTCAATCAACTAGACATTTATAACGGAGAATTAGATAATTATAAATTTTTCTTTATAAAAGATTCTAAATATTATGTTATTAAATAAATTAAAAGTGTCCCATTTTGATTTTGGGACACTTTCTTTTATAAGATATATATTTACTTATTTTTTATATTTCGATTAATCCTGGATAAAACTAACTATATCAGGGTGTATTTTATTAACGAACCCTATACTTCATTTCACCATTTTCCATAAAAACATACAAACATTCTCCGTTCTGCCAAAGATTATCCCAAGTATAATATCCATTTTCCATTATAAGTGCATGTTCTTTCACTTCATCAAATGTACCGGATTTAAATTTTGATATTGTTCCTGAAAATTCATAATTATCGTTTTCATAACTATACAGATTTCTAGTCTTATCAAGATTAATATCAAGATAATCATATGTATGCTTTATATCAGCAACAACTTCGTCGAACGTATGGATGTTATGGTAGAATGAATGCTCGAACTCTTTAGCAAGAATACCAGATTTAAGTATTGATATAATATTATCTGGGGTTTCTAGATGTTCGAGATGCTTCTTATAGAAATCTGCCATATGAGCATTATCATCATAACAATCTATTTGGTGTAATGTCTCATTATATTTTTCACAATATAATTTTGCGGCATGTTCAAAATCTAGCCCAAAATCGTTATCTCCGAAATAGTACATAAATGCAAAATCCTTTGTCTTTCTATATTCTGACATCTGGTCATCATGTACCGGTTCTGTTGATCCAATTTCATTCTTTACTGCATACTTACACCCATAAATCCAAGCAAAAGTAATTTCATTAAGGATAGCATTCTTTAGAATCTTAAAATCTGGTTCTTCTCCAGGTTCAACCCCTACCATAGCTAACTTTACATGCATATCAAATAAGCTAGAATCAAAAAGACTCTTAGCGACTGTACGTGCTTCATCTACAAGGTCTTTATGTGCATACATATAAAGGTGATCCTTTTCAAGTAATTCTCTATTCATATTATTTAATATTATGTTTTTTCCTAAATTCTTCTATTTCACGTGCTTGTTCAGCTTGATATTCTTCCCAATTAAAATCGGCATCCATTAGACGACCAGACATCCACCATCCCATAAAATCAATACTAAACCATCCACCATCTTTTGTTCTGATAAAATAAATCAGTTTATCATCATATTTTGGAATTTGTGCCTTAACTACATAATCAGGTTTATATGCGTATAACCAATAACACGATAGTATTTCTTGTTTAATAACCTTCTTGATTTTCTGAGGCGTCTTCTTAAATGGTATGACATCAGTAATTGTAGCTATAAAATGACGAGATTCTCTAATCTTACCATCATCAAAGAAGTGTCTTACCTCTCCAACCTTAGGAACTGCAAGCATCGTTTCTGGATGACTATATGGAAGATCAACTCTATATGTTCCTTTATGAGCCCAATTTTTCTTATATTCAAGTTTATCCATCCATTTATAAATCTTAGCAAGTCGTTTGAATGTATTCCATTCTGTTCTAAGATTTATTCCGTTAATTACTCTCTTTTTCATAATCTGGGATATAATACATTGTTGTTACTGGTGCTTTACTTTCAAGAAGACTGATTTCCTTCTTATATATTTCTATGTTCGATTTAATATACTCATTATTGGGTTCCTTTTCTAATCGTTTATAATACTTATTAAGAGTATTTGTATAGTTCTTTATAACTACTGGAACTGATTTAGAAGGTAATTCATAGAAGCATTTCCATTTACCATCAACATACATTGATTTTGTATTCACTAACGCATTGTCATCTTTATTTATTAGATAAAGACTGAACTTTATTTCATAATCTTTTGGAGTATCGAGACGTCTAAAACAACCTAAAAGAAGAACAAAATAATTCGTAATATTATATTGAATTCTTTCCAGTCTTTCATTAAAATACTTCTGATGATTCCATGATTGCTCATTGAAATCATGACAAGCCCAGCAATTGATGATACAAGAATATGGATCATCATCTCTAACAAACTTATTCACATATAACTGATGACAGAAATCTCTTAGAAGTGACGTTACTTCTTTACAATTAGCATATGTGAATTCTTTATATTTGAACCAATTTGATTCTCTAATCCGATTTTCAAGTTCAGAAAGTTTATCTATATTTTCCATAATTACCCTTTAATCAATTTGTTCAACTTACGAATGAAGAATAGCCAAAAGAAACATCTAATTACATAGTATATTGGATATTTATCTTTAGGTGTGCATTCAATCCGTTCAGGGTGGTAATACAAAGCGGCATCAAGTTTAACAGAGTAATATGAAGCGATACCAAAATAAATTACGCAAATTATAAATACAATTAGTGTCATACTATTTTTTATTTTACAAGTTTAAAATAGAAATAACTTCTAAAATTTCAAAATAAAAGGGCTAAGTTTTAGCTTAGCCCAACACAATCATGAAACACATATTTTGTTTTATATAACTTCAAGTATATCTGTAAGTTCAGTTCGTTGAGCATTTATAATATGCTCTACTTCAGTTAGATCTTTACAAATATTAAAATCTGTATAATTATTCATTATATCTTTTATATGTCGTGGATATACTGAATCGTCAAGAACTACAAGTGTACGGTTGTATAAAAAATGTTCGTAAACTTCTTGTGGAGTTCTATCATCTATACGATTTTTATATGATTTCATTTCACAAAGATTATTAATATATTCACGAACTTTATTATCGTCGTAAATATTTAATGAGGTATCAATATCTTTGTTTGAAACTTTGTATTGACGATTAGAATTTTCATTTTTACTTTTCTTAATAATTATAGGAAGAATATTATCACCAGCATCTCCCCTAACTATTTTATCAATACAAACCTCTTTAGGATTTATCTTATTGACACTTACTGACTTATTGAGTAATGTATGGAAAAGCTTATCATTTTCAGAAAAATCATTATTAAATAAGAAATTGAAATCATCTTCATCCTTATCCATACAAGTTATTCCACCTTCTTTATTCCAACATACAGTGAAACAACCATCATTATCAGTATTTACAAGTTGAGTAAGGTCTCTATCTTTAGACCATATCATTACATTAGTACCAAGAGAATTAAGGTATGTGCTCCACCACCAACACCAATCATCACCTTCTATCATCTTCTCTCTACAAACAGTAACATTATTGTTACTTAAAGTTGTCAAGAAATCTTCATAACCTGAGAATATTACATCCCAATCGATTTCTTCAGAATGTGTTCTATTTCCTTTATATTCTATACCATTAGCTTCAAGGAAATATGGTACTTTAACTTCTGAATTTCTCCAAGAACCACCATCAGCAACAAAGATAATATTATCTATTTGTGGAAAAGTTCTTAGTACAAGATTGACACTACGAATCATAAGTAGCTTAAGCTCTCTATTTAATTCGTTCATTTCGGGATAACGCCCAACTATTACTGCCAATCTTGACATCAAAAGCCAGTTACCATCTACTAAGAGTGTAAGTTTGCTTTTTCTTGTCATTATATTCTAAAATGTATATTTGTAATATAGAAATTCTCAAATAAACATTTAAAGAATATTAAACATAAGACCACTTATTTCAAGATGAATAGGATTTTCGTATTCTTCAAGATCCTCAACCTCACGATTTCTTTCTATATATTTCTGAATACCCTTAAAATCTCCGAAATCTACAGGATATCCAGTCCATTCAACAGGACCATCTGAAGAAAACTTTACCAAATCAGGACAATCTTTAAAAATTCTTATTCCCGAACAATCTTTTGCTACATAAATTTCCATATCTTTAAACTATTATATATATGTTTAAATAATAAATTTATCTTACGAAAACAATTTTAACTTTATTATCTTCAGTCACACTCATATCCTTAACTGCCCATCCTAGATTGGTGCAAATATCTATAGCTTCGTCTGGGTCTATTGGTACAGTTTCATCTGACTCTCCCTTGAAGTCTACATCAAATAGCATCGAAAAGTGTTTTGGTTCTACCATAACTTTCGGATCAATATAAAGGACTCTAATTTCGTTTCGCATATTTCTTACGATAAAAACCTACAATATAATACGCTCCTAGACCATTTCTACAATATCCAGTAGATGAATTCCATTCATAAGCATCTTCATCAATTAATAACTTATACTGCTTACCTGTATCTTCATTGTATTTTATCTTAATCTTACCAATCAAATGATAACCAAAATGGCAGAATGATGACTCACCGTCTATTGCAATATAATCACCTACTTTAACATCTGAAATATCTATCTCTTCATAAGTAAAATTATCATCCTCGTCATCATCAAATATAATTTCTGTACAAAGGCTTCTACCGCAAAATGGACAATAGCTGATAGGTTCTGAACTTACGAATTCATCACAAGCTAGTCCAATATAAGCTACATCATTACTGTCATACATGATAGTACAATTATCAAATCCTGTTTCTGCAATAGATTCACAGAAATTTACATTAGGAAGCCGTTCGCAATATTTACACATATCTAATTAAAATTTATAACCAAACATCAATTGAATTGTTTTTGTAGAATGATCTACATGTATATTAACTAACCATCCCCAAGATGTCTGATGTTCATCATACATCATACCTTTAATATGGTAATCTGGGTATTGTCTTAAGGTTTGATAAAGTTCATGCTCCATAAGTATAAGATATTTCTAATCTAGTATCTTCAGTATAACCAATCTTTTTCTTAAATGTTTCTTTATCTTTATGTACAAACATACCGACATAACCGGTCTTGCTTTTCTTACATTCAAAGAACGATAAATAATAGTTAGTTAATCTATACCCATCAAATGGCATATTATAAACATCGAAATAACTTAATCCGGATCTATCTAGTTCCTCAATAGTAGTATCACAAAAGTTAAAATAAATGCGATCAGAATCATCAAATTTTACCCTCTTAAGCATAACTAAACTAATTCTACTTTATTCCAATACTTTGTATATTCTGATGTTGGATTATCCCAAGCTTCATCATTTCTTCTAGTATATGCTGTAAGTCTAAACCCATCCTCAATAATATAAATGTATTCAACATCATCATGAATACAATCAGTTGCTTGTATTTCAAAACAATTTCCTTTAGGATGTCTGCCATCGACAAGCATTTCGACAATTTCTTTAAGCGTATGTGCTGCAGAAACCTTATTCAGTTTAATGACAAATTCTTCAAGCATATCGCCTAATCCATCGATGATATAACCGTCGTAATGAGAATACAGGAAAGTGTCTTGTCCATTTTCTCTGATAATAACGTTAGCTCGTGTTGCCATAATAAAGTGTTTTTAAATTACACTATTAATATAGAACAAACGCTAAAAATTTCAAAAATATTTAAACTTCTTTTATAATATCTGCAAAAGTAATTCTATTTCGTTTTGCGCGTCGTTTAGATATTCCTTCACGTTCAGCTCTATAAGAAGTTATATTTCTTGCCGGTACCATAGGTTGACGACATATTGGACATAAGGGTGCCCCATTGTGTGGAATATGGAATCGCCTTTGAGTAAGTTTATGCTTTGGGTTTGTACATCTCCAAGTACAATTAAGTTCTCTACACATAATCAAATGATTTTTTCGATTGCTTCGTAACTATAACCATTAAGTCTATCGATAATGAAATACTTGAACTCATCCTGGATTTTTGCTGCTTGCTCTTCTGGAAGCTTATAAGAACCACATAGCATTCCCCAGCCTCGCATACAGATAATTGGTTCCCCATCGCATTCGATAAGACAAGGGTCATCATCGCTTTCGGTAAATTCATGTTTTGAAGGAAGTACGACATCTTCTCCATTTATCTTCCTTAACCAAAGCTTCTGAATTTCTGTTGGTTCATATTGGTTAGTAAATGACGAATCTTCCCAATCAAAACAATGTACGTATGTATTATCTCCTGGGGTTCCTATAACCCATCCGCAAGAATCATCAAATATATACGGCCCTGGATAGTATTTTTCAAATTCTCTCATATTAATCTTCTTTACGTTCTTTCATTTCAAAATATGCTTCAGTAATAAGCTTATTAAGCGTATCATCATTTAGTCTTCTTCTCCAAATTGGGGTTGCCAATATACTGAGAATAGTCTCTATTTTTTCTTCGTATGTAAGTATTTCTTCCATAATTATTTAAATATACTAAGAATAATTATTAAAACGCCTAATGAAATCTCCATAATGTAGGTTGTAGGAATCCACCAATCGAGACTACTAGCACCAAGCAATATTCCAAAGAAACAAACAAATCCAAGAATTACCATTATAGCAACAATGATTCCAATAATTCGTTCTATCATAATTAATCTTTCTTTATAAAAACTGTTGTATCAATACCTTCAACATTCCCTATAAAAGAGATATTATTAATCCATCTTCCTATTGTTCCTTGCCACATAAGCTTATTATAAATTTCGCATAATGCCTTCTTAGCAAGTCCAAATGTATTAAATGGACCAGCAATTTCAACATAGGATTTAGGAGTTGTAGACCTAAAAATTCTGTACATATTACTTTCTATTTTGACGACCGTTATAGAGTTCGCACGCTCTATCTATAATCTTCTGATAGTTACGTGTATCAAGGTCTAGAAGGAACATAGTTATTGCTCCAAATGAACCGTATGACTTACACAATGACATAAACTTATTATGCATATGGTCACCTAGCCCATAAATACCGTCTCCCCAGAGTTTATAACATTCATCCTGACTAAAAGTATTGCAAAAATACATCAATACTGACATTGTCTCATTCTCGTGCATAATATATCGTTTTAAAATTACATATACAAAATAGAAACAACTTTAAAAATTTCAAAAAATAAGAGGTTATTTTTCAATAACCTCCATATATTTACTCATTTTAAATTTTTTATATGCTTTAACAAAATCTGAAGCTCTTAATAAACATTCTTTAGCGAAGTCTTGTCGATTTTGTATCTTTTCAAAATCTGCATATGTATATAATTGCATAGCTAATTTTAAGCATAAGTTTTCCTCGTCATCAATTTTAGCAGTTACTGGTCCATTAACTGTGATAGACATATTGTCAGGAAATGTTATATCAAATTCAGGCATACATTAAATATTCTATTTAGTTAAAAATAACAGTATTAAGATATTCCATAAAATCTTCAAGATGTTTAAAGGACGGATATCTTTCTTGAATATAACCACGAATTGCCATTTGACAAGTCTGATTAGTTATCTTGCCTTCGTATTTCTTTAATATAGCTTTAATATAAGCATTTGATTGATCTATAGGATTATCAAAAATCTGTATTCCTATTTCTCTATTAGGAAATGCTTTATTGAACAGATAATATGCACATTCACTCAATAAATCTTCTTTAAGAGAATTAAGCGAATTGAAATCAAATAAGTCTTGTATATTTATGAGTAATTCCTGGTAGTCTTCGTCATGTGACCTAAAGTAAAAAAGACCTACATGAGAACTAAGATAATCTTCTATATTATTTAAAATGTTTTCTGCTTCTAACCATTGTTTAAAATCTTCTGAATTCTGCAAATCATCTATAATTTCTTCCTTTCCGTCCCAATAAAACAACAAAGGAATACCATCTCTATTTATTACTTTACCTTTACAAATTACATTCAACGATGCTAAATTTTCTCTCATATAAATTCTTATTTAGTTATATAAAATATAGAAAATCATAAATTTCGATTTCTATCTTATATAAAAATATATCCTAACAAACATATGAAGGTATCGGAGATTATTGAGAGACTTGAGACTGTACAGAAAGTCTATGGAGATCAAAATATTGTGTTTGAATCTAATCGTCATCGTTTTGATGAAGCACACGTAGTAGAGCACAATGGAGAAGTTGTGATGTCAATGTTTGGAAAATCAGAGATTAATTAAAATGAAGGAATTAATTATTGGAGATATGCACTTTGGTGTGAAGTCTAATTCTGTTGAGTGGCTTACTAAACAATGTGCATTACTTAATACACAAGTTACTGAAATCATTAAGAAGGGCGACATTCAGCGCGTCGTCTTTCTTGGTGATGTTTTTGATGTCAGATATTCTATAAATCAGCAAGTAGCATCTGAAGTTAAAGAATGTATTCGTAAATTAGCATTATTGTGTGCTTCAAAGGGAGCGTACATTGTTTTTGTCGCTGGTAATCATGACTATTATTCACCACTAGAAGAAGCTGCCAGATATAATGCATATGAGACCGTATTTGGTGATGAATTTGCTAAGATACATTCTAATGTTTACTTTGTCACTAAAGACCCATTATTGAAAGATGATTCATTATTTCTTCCATGGTATTGGACTGACAACACTGACCATTTTGACGAGTTATTATATACATACGATTTTGGTATAGATGTCTTATCTGTATATTGTCATGCTGATTTAAGCGTTTGGCCTGGTGCGAGAATTACAGCATTAAAGGGTGTACCGGTTTGGAGTGGTCATATTCATTTTATTGTAGAAGATAATATGTGTAATCTCCATAATATTGGGGCAGCATGCGCACTTACATTTGGTGATGTCAACCAAGATAGGTATTTATATATTGTAGAAGATTTTGATAAAGTAGAACGTATTGCGAATACAACTACACCAAGGTTCGTCCGTATTTATAACGATGAAATATTTGAAGATAACGATTCATTATTTGAAAACTCATTCATTCAATTATGTATCGCACGTAAAAATATTGAATTAGTTAAATTTACAGATAGGATTAAGTATCTAAAAAATAAATATGTAGATGCCAATATTCGAGTACATTTGATAGATGATGATGTCACAAGTTTAGAGAATGTTGATTTGTCATCAGTATCGTTTTCACCTAATATTAATGAATATATAAAAACAAACCTTCCAGAAAATCTAAATACTAAGTTTGAACTCTTGAAGGAAAAATATACTAATAGATAATATGAGAATACATTCAGTTAAGATAACGAATTTTAAAAGTTGTTATGGCACTCAAGAGTTTATATTTGATGATTTACAAGGTTTAGTTAAACTATCAGGGCCTATTGGTTCAGGAAAGACCTTACTTTGTGAGGCTATGCAATGGGGTCTTTTAGGAACTGTGAAAGGACAAACAAATCCATCCCTTATAGCATGGAATACAGATGCATGTGAAGTTGAAATAAATTTGACATCTAAGAATAAGGAGATTTATATTAGACGAAACATTAGAGAACCACTTGTTGTTGAGGTAGATGGTAAAGCACTTATGGCTTCTAATAAGAGAAATGCGCAGACAATTCTTGAGGAAGACCTATATGATGTACCTAAATTAGCAATATTGAAAATGTGTCTTATTTCATTTAATGGGTTTTCAAGTATTGCTGATATGAACCCAGGACAGACTAAAGAATTCATCGACGAGATATTTGGTTTTAAATTGTTCACAGAATATAATCAGATAGTTCAAGAAGAGAAGAAAATTATTCAGAATAATGTTATTAAGTTGTCTGCACTCCATGATGAAAATACAAATCAGATTAACGCTTTACTTGAAAAGAAACGTCAGCAACAGATTCAATTAGATGAGAATTTTAATTTAGTTGGTCTTAAAGAAGAACGTTCAGTATTAGTTAATCAAGGTAAATCTAAAAAAGAAGAATATATAAGAATAGATAACAAATATAAGGACGAAGAAAAAATTCTAAATGATGAACGTCTTGAACATTTTAGAAAGAAGAATGAATATAAGACTTTAGGTAAACAGAAGAAAGATTATATAACAACATTCAAAGAAGGTAAATGCCCGACATGTAATCATGAAGTTGATCCATCTATTCTTGAAGAGCATAGAGTTCAAATGTTAAAATATGCTGATTTATATAAAGAAGAAGATGCAAAGGAATTGGAAGTGAATTCTAGACTCCAATCAAAACAACAAGAACACCAATCAGAACTTACCGTACTTGCGAATGAAATGCAAGAACTAAAGAATAAAATCAATAAAATAGATTCAGATATAGCAATTTACAATAATAATGTCAAAATGATTAACGAGAATTATGATGACCTTATTAAAGATTGTCAAACTAAAATTGATGATGTTAAACATGAATTAGAAGTATCTGATAAAGAAATTTCAGAATGGTTAGAACTTGAGGAATTACTTACTAAGTCATTAAGATATAAACTACTTGATACATTAATTCCACATATTAATAAGAGCATAGCATTCTTCATTAATAGACTAGAACAACCCTATAGAATAGAATTTGATCAAGAATTTAAAGCACATATATTTGCAGAATCATTTGATAGAGAAATTGCTTATAATAACTTATCAACAGGTCAAAAGAAGACAGTAGATATCGCGATAGTATTTGGAATCCTACAGAATGTTATTAGTAATGTTGATATGAATGTTCTTGTAATGGATGAGCTTATGTCGAATATGGATTCAGATGCTAGAAATATAATGCTTAGTGTACTTAAAGAAACAATGGGAGAAGATAAATCAATATTTATCGTTAACCATGCAGAAATGAATGATGATTATTTCGACCATAAAATAAGAGTAAGTCTAAAGAATTATAAAGTTCGAGTACAATTAAAAAAGAAAGATGAACCAAAAGATGTTATAGTTCGGGCATCTAATTATGAGAAGATATTTTAAAAGGAGCTACTTAGGTAGCTCCTTAATTTATTCATTCTTTTTTTCAAAGTATCTTATAATTCTGTTGTATATATTATAAAAAGTTCTTGGATTTTCGTCGTATGATATTACTATCGTATCTCCAGTACTATCGTCTAATACATATACATCAGGTGCCTCATAATCTACATAAATATCATCCCAATGAAGATCTAGATTTTCTTTTAATGCTTCATCTTCACTTTCTAAGAAATAATACCAATAATCCATAAATAAATCAATATTATCTACTTCTAATATATTTGTATGATAACTATGTGCATTATATTTAGTTACTCGATTTGTCTTATCTTTATATTCCTTATACTTTTTAATATTCTTAGAAGAAACTTTAAGTTTCTCTGTAATAAATTTGTATGTGCGTAAAGTATCAATTATTCTATCATATACTTCTATGTATGTATCATACGCAGAATATTTAACTTTCTTTTTATAATGTTTATGAAAAATAGTTATAATATCTTTTGTATTACCAAAAATAAATCTTGAAGTCTTTATGTTATTTTGCCTAAAACGGGCATACACATATTCTAAAAATTTATTACTTGTATCTCTGTCAGATAAATCACCTACAAGTTCATCATCTTGCTGATTACCGTTTATATTAGTTCGCACTTTAAGTTTCTCATTAATAAAATGATCTTCTTTTAATGCATCAATTATTCTATCATATAGTTCTATATATCTATCGTTTACTGAATAATCACAAAGACTTCTTAAGTATTTGTCATAATAATACAGGACTTTAGTATTATGAAATTCAAAATCTGTTGATTGCATATCATATTTATCACGCTTCAGACAATCTTGAAGATATTCACGAAATTTACGTTTATCTAAAGCATTTTCAGATAGCATATCTACAGTTTCATAATCTCTTGGATCAGAATTTTTGTTTGCATTTACTTTAAGCTTCTCTAATATATGGTGTTTAAAAGTCTTCATAATTATTACTTATACCATTCAGGTGTATTTTTTCCTAACGGACAATATTTAAACATTTCATAACAACTACGGACATTTGAAATGTTCCAATTCGATATATCACCATTAAAATCAGAGCCCATAAACATCTGTGACATATATTCAACGCTTGAAACATCCCAATTAGATATATCTCCATTAAACTCAGAATCGCGAAACATTCTGTACATATCTGTAACGTTTGAAACATTCCATTTTGATATATCGCCATTAAATTTAGACTTACAAAACATTCCTAACATACTTGTTACGTTTGAAACATCCCAATCAGATATATCTCCATTAAACGTAGAACCAGCGAACATATTATACATATTTTCTACGTTTGAAACATTCCATTCAGATATATCACCGTTAAATTTAGAATTGAAAAATAACATTGCCATATCAGTTATTTTACTAACATCAATATGGTTAAGCGAACATTCATTTCCATTTTTAGAAATTTCATCTTTTACCATTGTCTTTAATTCTTTTCCAGTTTCTGGGAATAATGTATGCTTAACAGATGATGAACTAACTTTAAGTTTCTCTAATATATGTTGTTTAAATGATTTCATAATTATTGTTTATACCATTTAGGTGGATTATTTTGTAAAGGAGAATGTTCAAACATTGACCCTATATTTGTAACATTTGAAACATTCCAACCAGATATATCTCCATTAAATTTAGAATAACCAAACATCGCCTCCATATTTTCTACTTTAGATACGTCCCAATCAGATATATCGCTGTTAAATTCGGATCCTATAAACATACTTGACATATTTGTTACATTAGAAACATTCCAATTAGATATATCCGGGTTAAATTTAGACCAAGCAAACATCTTTCTCATATCTATAACATTTGAAACATCCCATTTAGATATATCTACATTAAAATTATAACCGTAAAACAAACTTGACATATCTGTTATCTTGCTAACATCAATATGATTAAGTGAACATTTATTTCTATTTTTAGAAATTTCATCTTTTATCATTTGTGTTAGTTCTTCCTTTGTTTTTGGAAATAGTGTATGTATATGTTTAGATATTTTAAGTTTCTCAAATATATGTTGTTTAAATGTTTTCATTATGTAATTACAAATTATTGATATATAAAAATAAAAAAATGAAGATGCCCGCCTTTATGCTTTAACATCTTCATTTAAATGTACTTTTTCTCGATATAATAAACATGAATGTTCTGGGTAAGTATACGTATCCATGCATAAGCAATTATATCGTTTGAATTCTATTTCATCTAAGTCTTCATAGAAAAAAGTACAAGTTTTACAAATTTTACACATACCAATCTCTAATATATTTGTGAAAATCCGAAGATGCTTCTGCTATTCTGCTTTAACATCTTCGTGTCGTTTAGAGCGTGGATTCCATACTCTAATTGTTGCACTAACTCCTGTTTCTGTTTGTTTAGATTCTCGTTCTAATGTTGCTTGATTCCATTTATCGCAACTCTCAGAAGGTCTTACAAACTTATTGAAATATGTACAGTGATAGTGTTTTTCCTTATTGCGGTCAGTCATTGTGAAGAATGATCCGCAATTGTTACAAATTTTGTTTTTCATATCTTCATGACTTATTTATGTTAAATTACCAATATAATAATAATCAATCCCTTGGAACAGGCTTAATATTACATATATATTCTTCCTGAATCCATGAATCTACGTGTGATCTATCAAGATACGTCTTAAGAGGCATATACTTTATAGATATATTAGTAAAGTCATAAGTTACATACGGAAGAATAATACATCTTTCTGTCTTTATTTCTCCGTCAAACTTGTATTCAACCTCATATTGAGACTCAACATCGAGTGCATTAGCAAGTTTTATCCATGGTAGAAGATCCATATAACACGTAATGAATGAATCTCCATATGTTGATGAAATTGAATTCTCATAAGGTTCAAACTCTACAGCTACCTGATTCACATTAAAGCAATAATTGTCTATTTGAAATCCTTCTCCTTGATAACCAAACCCTGCTTCTTCAATGTGTTCAACAATTCTTGTAAGAGCATCCATCGTGATATGAGAACGATAATCGCAAATGTCTATATTTGACTTTACATGAAGTACATCATTAATTTGACGTCTAATATCGTGAGCAAGAAATCTTCTGTCGTGTTCATCAAGATATTCATATGCATTCTTCGCGATATCACAAGCCATACCAATAGACGCTGCGGTATGACGACCTATACAATATCTACAAGAGCAAAATATCAAGTCTTTTAAAAATGACTTATCTTTTATTGTAATTTCCATAAAACAAATCTATAAGTAATGAAATAAATGTCATAAATCCAAAAATGAATAATAGAGGTATCATTATTGGAATAATAATTATTAATATAGTACAAAACATTAAGAATAATACTATAGTAACAATTATATCATAAAATATTTTAACTAAGTCTCTCATGCAATATAAAGAATTGATGGATTATCTTTATGAATGAATTCTTTCGTATTCTTAGTAGGATATACTGACTGCAAATCCAGCATATTGAAAGGTCTACAAATAAAATGGTAACCATGTTTTGTAGGAACCTTTAGGAGAATTCTTTCACCAAATGGAACAGAATCATTTCGTGCAATATTCTGAATACAGTTTTCTATAAGGTCCATATAAGGAATATCTTCCTCATCAATGTCAATAAGCCAAAGCTTCTCTATAGATGTCTGACCACATGCTGACCAGTATGCAGTCTTTGCATGGAAATAATTTCCGTCAGCGATATCATTAGCGAGGTCTACCATATTCTTAAGGGCAACCTTTCTGAATGAACGTCTAGCAAGATAAATACATGCCCTAGCATTAAAGTATTCGCACAGATGTTTTACCTCGACCTCTATCTTATCAAGCATCTCCTTAGATGTAATACAATATGTCTTTATAGAGCGAGACTTGTTATTAGTACCGGAAATAGTACCATTAGGACCTGGACCATCCTTCTTTCTCTGAAGAATCTGAAGGAAGTAGAAATGATCAGGGTCTTCAAACTTCATAAAGTCTCTAATAAGTGCAAAATTATCTACCATATCTAAATTTCATTTTAAAATTTAATCTTCAAATAACCAACGTTCAATAACTTCCCAATCTACAAATGGACGATCAGAAAGATTCAAATCCCTTTTAAGTGGACATCCAAGAGCAGCA
>JAEIGA010002762.1_pt1 | contig 27793 bp, 34 predicted proteins | sample 9270691 | NCBI WGS metagenome assembly JAEIGA01 (sample SAMN17057246, study PRJNA624740) | gut metagenome | biome: biome; isolation source: fecal sample | host: Bos grunniens | place: China: Xizang | collected 2019 | reverse complement strand
GAGGTTCTGGAACCCAAGCAGCTTTGCTGCAAGCCCAACAACCTTTACTATGAGCTGATGAAGGACACCATTGTCAAACATGAGAAGGAGGTAAAGAATACGCATGAAAGCGATCAAACAAGTGCTGCGGCAGGATAAGGAACCCTACCGCATCCCCAAGCGGGTGCAGGATGTCATTCTCATCAAGCGAATTTGGAGTGACGGTATCTTTCTGGCAGGCACCCGGTACTGTAAATCCTTCAAATTTACAGACATCAATTACATGGTGGCATCGGAAGCGGAACAGAAAAAGATGTTTCTGTCCTATGCTGCACTGGTGAACAGTCTGGACTGCGGTGCCACCACAAAAATCACCATTAACAACCGACATCTGAACCGGAAGAACTTTGAAGATGCTGTGCTGATGAAGATGGCGCATGACGGACTGGATCATTTCCGGGACGAATACAATTCCGTCATCATGGACAAGGCTACCGCAGGCAATGGCATTATTCAGGAGAAATATGTGACGGTATCTGTGTGCAAGAAGAACATTGCGGAAGCCAGAGCCTACTTTACCCGTGTAGGAGCAGAACTGTCTGCCAAATTTGCGGCTCTGGGCGCAAAATCTACGGAACTGGATGCCACGGAACGGCTCCGCATCCTCCATGACTTCTACCGCAGCGGCGAGGAAGTATACTTCCGTTTCGATATGCAGGACATGATGCGAAAAGGCCATGATTTCCGAGACTACATCTGTCCGGATTCCCTGGAAAAGCACAGCGACTATCTGATGCTTGGCGACAAGTATGCCAGAGTGATTTATCTGAAGGATTACGCCGCCTTCATCTCCGATCAGTTTGTCAATAAGCTGACGGATCAGAGCCGGAGCATGATGCTGTCCATTGACATTGTTCCCGTTGCCACTGATGAAGCCGTCCGGGAAGTGGAGCGGAAGATGCTGGGTGTGGAAACCAATATCACCAACTGGCAGCGCAGGCAGAATGCCAACAATAATTTCTCTGCCACCGTTCCCTACGATATGGAAGTACAGCGCAAAGAAACCAAGGAATATATGTACGATCTTACCGAACGGGATCAGCGCATGGTATTGGCAGTGTTGACCATGATCCACCTTGCGGATACCAAGGAACAGTTGGATGCCGATACGGAAGCTCTGCTGAAGGTAGGTGCTGACCATGTATGTCAGATGGCTGTCATGCGGTATCAGCAGCTTGACGGTATGAACACCGCCTTGCCCATCGGAACCCGGAAGATCGATACCTTCCGCACTATGACCACCGAGAGCCTTGCAGCCTTCATGCCCTTTAAGGTGCAGGAGATTCAGGAACCGGGCGGTATCTATATCGGAGAAAATGCTGTATCCCATAATCTGATTCTCTGCAACATGGATAACCTCATGAACCAGTCCATGATGCTGCTGGGAATTCCTGGTTCCGGTAAGTCTTTCTTTGCGAAACTCCTGATCATTGCCATAGCTCTGTCCACCAAGGACGATATTGTGATTCTTGACCCGGAGGGCGAGTATTCTCCGCTGGTGAAAGCACTGGGCGGATCGGTGATCCGGTTTGCAGTTGGCGGCACAGACTGGCTCAATGCCATGGATATGGAGAACGGCTATGGTGAAGGAAGTCCTGTTGCGTTCAAGTCCCAGTTCATCATGTCCCTGTTGAAACAGGTTGACCCGGAGGGCATCGGCCCTCACCAGAAGTCCATCATTGACCGGTGTGTGGCGCAGGTCTGTAAAGAAAAGAAACAGTCCAATATCGTTGCCACCCTCTGCACTGTGCGGGAGAAGTTGCTGGAGCAGCCGGAACCGGAAGCCCAGGACATTGCCTTGACCATGGAACTGTACACCTCCGGCTCTCTGGACATCTTCGCTCACGAGACCAATGTGGACACCAAAAACCGCATTATTTCCTATGACATCCATGATCTGAGCGAGGATCTTAAACAGCCCGGTTTCGTTACCATCACCGATGCCATGCTGAACCGGGTCAATTTCAACTGGGCGCAGGGTAAGAAAACCCATGTAATCGTGGATGAATTTCACATTGCCTATGAGAACGAGTACAGCGGTAATTTCTTCACTTCCGCATGGCGTCAGTTCCGTAAGCGCAATGCAAGTCCGGTTGCCATCACCCAAAATGTGGACTATCTGCTGGATGCACCCCAGGCTCGGTCTATGCTCAGTAACTCCGAATTTATTGTCATGCTGAATCAGGCAGAGAAAGACCAGGAGCGGTTATCTCAGCTTCTGAACATTTCCCCAGAGCAGATGCGTTATGTAAACGGATCGGAAGCCGGTTCCGGTTTGCTTCGCTATGGCAATGCCCTGGTTCCCTTTATCAATAAGTTCCCCATAGATACGGAGCTATACAGACTGATCACCACCAGACCCGGCGAGGGTGTATTCGCCAAAGGACAGGTTGATTTCGATGCCTGATATTAAAACCAAAGATGTGGTGCTGGGAACCATAAAGACCGTTGACCGCAGCGCCCTGGCAGGCCAGCGAATGAAGGATGCTTATGTCCATGCCAGGAACAAGGCTGAACAAAGCATTTCTTCTTCGGAGAGTAACAGCGAGGAATATGCGGCTGACCGCATTTCTGAAGCTACTGCCGAGGTTGCCCATGAAGCAATCCACCAAGTAGGTAGACTGGGCCAGCGGATCGTGGGGCAAACTGTTTCCAAGCCGCAGACACCTTCCACGCAAACTGCATCTTTTTCCCAGAGCGCACAGCAGCCCCATCAGACAACTGATGGGGCTAATTCTGTTATTTCTCCCGATAGGTCTGCATCTAAGCAGACCTATATCCGCAGGAAACGATTAAAGTCTGTGCAGGAAGCAAAGCAATCCAAGAAAATCACACCGCAAATTCCAATACTGCAACCGGCACTGACCAAGCAGACCATTAAGGATGCTTCTTCTGTTGCCAGCCAGTCTATCAAGACGGCGGAGAACAGCGGCAATGTTATCAAGAAGAGTGCCGATGCCGCAGGAAGAACTATCAAAACAGCAGCACATACGATTAACAGCGTAGAGCAGACCGGCAGTGCCGCCATAAAGACTGCAGAAGTTTCTTTCCATATGGGTCAAAGAGCCGCCATGGAATCTGCCAAGACTACCCAGAGAATCCGAGCGGCAGCAAAAACTGCTGCATCTACCGCCAAAGCATTGGCAGCGGCTACAGCAAAGGCTGTCCGGGCGGTCATTGCTGCAGCGCAGGAGCTGACGACTGCACTTGCTGCAGGCGGAGGAACAGTAGTGGTTTTGGTGGTCATTATGATCGTCATGTGTTTCGCTGGCATGATGCTTGCCAGTGACGAGGATGATACTGAAATCCTGCCAATCAGCGAGGATGTCATGGCCTACGAACCTATCATTCAGCAGTATGCCAGAGAACATGGCATTGGAGATTATGTGCTGTTGATCCAGGCAGTAATGATGCAGGAATCCGGTGGTCGTGGCAATGATCCCATGCAATGCTCCGAGTGTAATTTCAACACCCTTTATCCTCATGTTCCCGGAGGAATCACTGATCCGGAGTATTCCATCAATGTAGGCATTCAGAATCTGGCAGACTGTCTGCAGATCGCCCAGTGCGAAAGCCCTATGGATATGGATGCGGTGAAGCTGGCACTGCAAGGCTATAACTATGGGCAAGGCTATATCACCTGGGCTATGAGCAAGTACGGCGAATATTCCAAAGCCAATGCCATTGAGTTTTCCATGAAAACTGCTGAAGCCTACGGCTGGGACAGCTATGGCGATATGGACTATGTTCCTCATGTGTTGCGCTACTATCCTCTGGGTCAGATTTTCTATGACCCGGACACTTCCACTTTGATTGTAGAAGTGGCTCGATCCCAAATTGGAAATGTAGGCGGCGAACCTTATTGGAGCTGGTACGGCTTTACCGAGCGTGTGGACTGGTGTGCCTGCTTTGTGAGTTGGTGTGCCAACCAGTGCGGCTATATCGAGGCCGGTGTCATTCCCAAATTCTCCGGATGTGAATGGGGTGTCTACTGGTTCAGACAGCACGATCAATGGGCAGGCAGAAACATCACGCCCACTCCGGGCATGATTATTTTCTTCGACTGGGAAGATGAAGAAGGCGGCGGACTGGACGGCGGCGCTGACCATGTTGGCATCGTGGAAAGAGTTGAGAATGGCAGAGTGTATACCATTGAAGGCAATACCGCTGATAGCTGCCGGGAACGGAGTTATCCGTTGGGTCACTTTGAAATATTGGGTTATGGAGTACCTGCGTATTAAAAAAGGATACCACCAACTTCGGTGGTATCCTTTCTAACAAATAGGTAAAAGGTTGGTTAATCTTCAGCAAACTGAACTACTTTTGAAAGCATCTCAGCTTCATCCCGTGTTATCAATTGCAGATTAAACAAGAAATCGTACAGATCATTTCCGATAACACGATAGATGTGGAGGCGATGGATACGCCAGGGATGTCCTTCCGGTTCTTCAGTGGCAAATTCCGCAACCCATCCGTCATCATCATACACCTTTCCACCAAGGTACTGAACAAATTCAGGATTTTTGAAATCAGAAAGCCCTGCTTTTTCCAGCCAGCTCCAATCAGGATCGTCTGGATCATAGGCACCGTCAGGTATTTTAATAACAGCCAATTCGGCTGCTACATGTTGATTATTACGAATAAACAGAATATATCTTTCGCTAAGAATATCGAGGGTATATCCTTCCGGCAGCTCCAGTAATTCATATGGAGCATCCTGAGAAATGGTAGGCTCAGGAGTTGGCTCGGGAGCAGAATCCTGGCGGAATCTTTCAATTTCCGGTATTTCAATGGATTCGAAGATCTGATCCTTAGTTATATGATCCACGAGCATTAGATCAATCCAAAAGTCCAGAACAGTTCTTTCGTCGCTCATGATAAAGAATTGATGTGAGGTATGTACAGTGCGGTCTTCAGGATCGGGTACATCACTGAAATATTCCTCTGTCCATCCCCAAGGCCCCATTCCTCCGGTAGAACCTTCGCCGTAATAACCCAGAGTCTCGTCGGCAGCTTCTTCAATGCCCAGAGCAATCAGAAAATCTTTCTTAAAATACTCAGTAATTTCAAAACCTTCCGGAACAGTGCGAATTGTCATTCCACCGATCGTCTGGATCCCATCAGAATAAATCTGGTTGCCGTTCTCATCAGTGGTAATGGTGTAACCCTCCGGCAGTTCAATGGTGAATTCACCATTCCAAGCAGGGGAGGGGGATGATTCTGGGATTCTAATAGTTTCTTCGGATTCTATTATTGGGCGAATAATTGTGTTGCCTTCGATCATTTCCTTGTCTGTATCATCGAACAAGTAAAATGATACCCACTCATTATTCATTAATACAAGTAAACCATCTGAAGTCAGAGCATATGGATCACCAATTTCACCGAAGTTTGCTTCACCTTCTTTGGTAGGAAGCTGGGTTAATGGAACTACTGAGCTAATTCGCCCAACAATGGCGGATTCGTCTACTTCAGCAGGAACCTCTTTGCCCGTGGTTCTGTAAAGGATGCCTTTGTAAATAATCGACGGTACCATTGCATTTGGGGCATCTGGAACTACCTGTTCCTTTTTACCACAGCCAACGATACTCCCCAAAATCAGTACGAATAAAAAGATAGATACAAAACGTTTCATTCCGGTCTCCTCCATATTGATGATATCTCTGCTTAGTTATCTCTGAGATATTTTAGGCTGGCTAGGGCAGAGAATTTGCGGGAATATATTTTGTTAGGTCTATTCCTCTAGACAATTCGGAAGGAACATGGTGTTGACCAAGCATGATCCTCCATTCTCCCTCAATCATTCCAATAAAATGGTAGCAAATGTTACCCTTCTCTTCATAATCTAATTGAATATAAGTCTTTGCCACCCATAGATTGGAATTAAGCATTTTCCAATTTTTGATATCATGTTTACTGATATTGGCAAAATACTGTTCATTTAGAATTCTATGTTCGGGAATTTCGTAATGAAGATATGGATCAATATCACTGTACGTTCCTTCTGAAAAGGAAGACAAAAAATCGTTATACATTACCGTAATTTCTGATGGTGGCGAGGGTTCAAGAAATACAATAATAGTAATAAGAATAATAATGAGTGCAATAATGATAGTAAATTTCTTATGCATACAATCACACCCCCATATATATCAACTAATATTTAATCGTTCAAGCTATTGGCATACTCTTTGAGAATGTGCATAATGTCATTCTCATTTTCATAAAGCACCTTATCGTATTCAATGAACTTCTCGAAATTCTGGAGATCGTAAACGTCTTCCAGCGCACCAAAGGCTTCATATGCCTTTATCAGATTATCATGAAGAGGTTGCGGAAGATTTTCCAAAATAAGCTCGACTTGTGTCTTCACATCACCGCAAAGGGAGCCGTTGAGGAAATATTGAAAATGTCCGCCGTTATTTACTTCGCTTTCATATTCCATCAGCTCGGAATAGGGAGAAGCTGCGTCACCCTGTGCCCACATATCCCACATCAGATTCCACTTGTGTTCTTCTCTTGTTAATTCTATATTCTTCTGGAACATATGAAACTCCTTTGACCCCCAAAAACGGAATAACAGTCTTAAATTATCGATGATTAAGAGATTGCTGAAATACTCATCTTTATTTCTTCTAATGACATTGGGTGTTCCGTTGAGGAAGATTGTCTGTCTGACTTATATACATTATAAAAATCTGGATCTGAGCTTGGGACGTACCGTGTATAAAGACCTGAATTACAGTCAAGAACATATTTTCCCATAAAATTACCCATTATTGCATAGGCACCTGCAAGACGCCCTTCAGTTTTCCTATTACCTAGGAAAACCACATATTGCTCGCCCACAGCAGGCAAAGGAGCACCTTCTATAGATTGCAGAATCACGCTGTTTTCGATTTCATCTTCTGATAAATTTACATAGTAGCCGGTTCCGTATACATCAATATATGTGCTTACTCTAACATAGCCATTTGATTCACCGACACTAATGAGAGAGTTCGGAACAATATCTCCTTTCAATGTTTCCGAAACATTGAAAGAATAAATAGTGCGTGGGGCAGCATCGTCATCTGTATATTGAATATCGCAAACTGTGCCGACCACAACATTATCAGCTTCTTCATATACTGATTCTAAATCGTTAAAAACCTTTATGAACTCTCCTTGAATTGCCATACTTTGTACAACTATTTTATCGGAAATATCAAAAGTATTACAAAACTCTGCAGTAAGATCATTAGTGCTGGACATATCCGATATGGAAGTCCTACTATTACTTTCACATATTTCCGGAAGAGTATCTGAAGGTATTTCATAACCAGTTTTTTCCTGTTGAAGTTCACTCAAAACATTTTGGCCATCATCTGCATTGTTTGCACATCCCATAATCATGGATATCACAAGACTCACGCATGATAGGATTTGAATTAATTTTTTTATGTCCATATTTCACCTATTTTTGAATATAGCGTTTATGAAAAGATACTATCGCCTTTGTGAAATTTATTAGTTGATCATATTCCATAATGTATACTCTACTATCTGATTTTTGCCAACCACCTTTTAGATACCGAACTAGATTCTAATACTATATTCTCATACTCATAAAATGCTGTCAATGAAAGAATTGTAAATATTTTATTATCTGTCACCCAACTGTTCTTAGATTTTTAACATCTGCCAGATGTTATTCGGATATAATATATTTGTCAAAATGTAGCATGCTCTAAAAACACTATTATATTATGCCTGACATAGTGTTTGCGAGAATGCTTCAAAAAAGCATAGTCAATTACTAATTGCCATTTATATCATCATGTGGTAGAGTTATCACATGTATTTTATTTCTTTATTTTAGTGTAACACATTTCACATTAAAATGGAATCAGAAAGAAGAATAAGAAAGGAAATTCTGTTTGAAATATGGATAAACAGACATTAACCAATTTAATTGAACAGAGCAAAAGCGGTAGCCGGAAGGCTATGGAGCAGCTTCTGTTTTTTGCCTATACACCTGTTTCCTGGCAGTGCTGCAGACTGCTTAACGATCAGCAGCTTGCTGAAGAAATGACTGAACGGATTTTGAAAGCATTGTTCAGCCAAATTGACAAGATTGAAAACGCAGATCATTTTCATAAATGGCTGGGTAACATAACAGCTACCCGTTGTATGCGAAAGCGTGAGCAGGTCATTATCAAGGATTACATACCCGAAAGCCAGGACTTGTCCTTCCCCAGCAACGAACTCAGCAAAGCAGAGACCGCTCAGGTGGCACAGATTCTGGCAGACTCCTTACCGGAGGAACACAGAATTTGCTTGATTCTTTCTTCTTGCTGCAGAGTCAGCACAAAGGCTATTGCACAATTGACCGGCTTTACAGAAGAAGCAGCGACCAAGTACATTACCGAAGCAGAGCTTGGAATCCGGGAGCAAATGCAGGTCTATCAGAACCAGGGTGTTATATTTGCCGGTTCTCTGGCTGTTGGTGCGCTGCTTCGTACTGCTATGTATGGAAAACAGAACCGTTCTGCTGCGGCAGCTATGGTCAGAAAGATACTGCCTCCCGTGGCACCAGCTCCAGCACCGGTAAAGCCTCCGAAGAAGCCTAATAATACTGTCAAGATTCTTCTGTGTGTTGCGGTTGCGCTTGTTCTTTTGGTAGTCCTTTTAATCTGCGGTGCATTGATGGGCAAAAAGGCACAGGATACCGATGAAACAACATTGCCTTCTACCATTGCAACCACCACAGTCACAGAGACTACCGAAGCAACAACGGAAGCCACTACTGAAGAAACTACAGAACCTACAACTGAGCCCACTACGGAAGCAACGACTGTTCCGGAAACCACTGAAGCAGCGGAAACGACAGAGACAACTGAGGAAACTGAGCCAGTAAATAATGCGGCCATCCAAACCGGCAATGGAACTGGCACAGGAAATGGTCAATCAAATACCGGGACTGGAAATGTGCAAGGAAACCAAGCGGGGACTCATACCCACAATTGGGAATATACATCACCATATCCAAGTAACGACAGAAGCGCAAATTGTGAAAATGCTGGCTGGAGCATGTTCCGCTGTACCATTTGTAATGATGTAATGCCTCAGCAAGATCCTGTCAGACAGCCTGCAACCGGACACGATTATGCGTATCCGAAGGTAATAGAACCCACAACCAGAAATCAGGGATATACACTATATACCTGCTCTAAATGCGGTAAATCTATTAAAGATAACTTTGTTGACCCCCTGCCTGCTCCAGAAACCCAGCCTCCTGTTGTGGAGACGCAGCCTCCTGTGGTAGAGACACAGGCACCAATAGTTGAGCAACAAACATCAGAAACATAAACTTACGATAGATTAGCAAAGAATTGAGGTCTAATCAGAATGAGAAAACTAACATTATTGATCAGCGCCTTTGTGTTGATGCTTTCGCTATGTTGTTCAGTTTTTGCTACAGAGGTGCCAAATGAAGAATCTAATGTCAATACTGAGCCAGTCATCATTTCAGAAACTCCAGCTACAGAGGCTCAAGCAGTAGATCCAAGCACATGTTTACATAATTACCCCAAACCACAACCGGCAAATGCCGAATCTCACGTTCATACATGCACGCTCTGTGGAAATACCACAAGCTATCCACACATTTGGAACAGCGGTATTCCTGTTACTTCACCAACATGCTGTAGTGCAGGTGAAACAAGGTATGGTTGTCAGGAGTGTGGCTATCAATATAGCGAGACCGTTCCTGCAACAGGTGTCCATGAATACAAAAATGGAAAAAAGATTGATGACTCCAGTCATATTTTAACGTGCATTGGATGCAATGAACAAATTACCGAGGCGCATGTATGGAACAACGGAACCAATACCCAAAATCCTAATTGTATCCGTGAGGGTACAATGATTTACAATTGCAAAAAATGCGAAGCATATCGACAGGAAACTATGCCTATTACAACTACTCATAATTATGGAGCTTGGAACGGCAATGAAGTAACACATATGCGAAGCTGTGCCGATTGCGGTAAAACCGAATCCGGTTCCCATTCATGGTATGGCGGCACGGTCGTTCTTGCACCTACTTGTAAAGAAGTAGGCGTTATGGGTTACTTATGCACGGGGTGTGATATGGTACTTCTGGAAGAAATCCCCATACGCTCTGACCATATTTACGACAATGACTGCGATGATAGCTGTAACTCGTGCGGGTTAAAACGGAATACCAGCCATAAATATGCCACCACCTATACAAAAAGCTCTACCGGCCACTGGTATGCCTGTACCGTATGCGGTGACAAAAAAGATACGTCCCCCCATATCCCTGGTCCTGCGGCAACAGCAACCACCGATCAGACCTGTAATGCGTGTGGCTATGTTATCCGATCCAGACAGAACCACACGCACAGTTACCAGCGCAAATGGACCAGCAACGCAGAAGGCCACTGGTATGCCTGTTCCGGATGCACTATCCAAAAAGATTTCAAAGCCCATAGTTACGATAATGGCTGTGATACGGACTGCAATGTGTGCGGCTATATCAACAAGACTGCCCATTCTTATGATGGGACATGGCAGACAAATGAAAAAGGACACTGGGCTATCTGTACGGTTTGTAATGTTGAAAGTACCCATACAGCACATATTCCTGGCCCGGAAGCAGATGAAAATAATCCTCGAACCTGCACCACTTGTAGCTACATACTCACACCTGTACAGGAGCATAAACATTCCGGCGGGGACACTTGGTTGAATGACAGCGATAAGCATTGGAAGCTCTGCGAATGTGGCGAGATCACAGACGAAGCTGCCCATATTTGGGACGAGGGTACATCGAAGGTTGATTCTACAGTTACGTACACTTGTAACGATTGTAGACTAACCAGGACAGAAGAAACATTGATGACAGCATCACTGACGGAAGATGCTGCCACTGAGGAAATATCTACTGATGAAACCTCGTCTGAAGCTGCATCAGAACCCGGTGTTATTGAGGATCACCAGAATCATTCTATACTGATCTCTGTAGTTTTTGGTGTCATTGTCATTGCATTGATTGGTGCTGTTATCACCCTGGTTTTGATTCTAAAACCCAAAAAGCGTGGTCGTTTCTCAAAATAATGGCAAATATAAGGACTAATGCAGTATGGAATTAGAGGTAGAACAGTGTTTTTCTGTCTGGATCGATCGGAATGCAAGAATTGTCTCTTTTCAGAAAGTTGAAGGCTTTGAAGAACTGACATTTCAAACCAATGAAGAAAAGCTCGCATTTGTGGTAAAAATGGGATCGGCTGGATATGGGATTCAATAATCCCCTTTTCAATCGAAACCCGGCATAGACAGAGGATTAACTTATGAGCAGCTACATATTGATTGGCAAATCTGTGGATGAAAAATCTTGGTGGACAGACCTTATAAGAGCCTGTGCAGTTATTGGGGATCCATTTGAGATTCACTGCTGGTCTGACGAAAATGATGCCGTCAATCTTGCGTTGCAATACGGAAGAAAAGTCCCATCATCCTGGCACGATAGGACTGTGATCACCGGTACCATCACTAAGGATTTTTTGAATTTCCTTACCTATATGCCAAAACCCTTAGAAAAAGAACCCTATAATAAGATGACACCATTCTTTACTATTCAGTTTGGAAACACGATTTCCAGCGAACATTATGGTTCTGAAGTAATCATTTCTAATGTTCCTGATGGAAAGACGATTATTGTAGACCGGATCATAAAAAAGCTGGAAAGGTGTGCTGTCGTACATCGGAATATTCGCTGTCACTGATAACTGTAAATTCTATTGCTAATTTTTTCGGGAGGATTAATAATGTTTTTGTTTGGAAAAAAAGAAATGAATGTCGATGCTGCCAAGCGTTTCTGGCAGTGGTTTGTTGAGAAAGAATCCTGGATTATAGAAAATATCAACACTAACGGTATGGATGTTGTCTGGGCCATCGACGAGCAGATCAAGCCTGTATTCCCATACTTCAAAAAAGAATTGGAATTTCAGTTGGGGTACAACAACGGTGTTGGAGAATTTTTCTTTTTCCACTTTGGCAATAAGAATCTGATTGCGGATGCGCAGCGATTGGAAAGTATGATGCCGGATGCACTTCGTGAAAACTGGAAGTTCATTGCTGAAAGATAACAAGTAAACCCCACTACGCAAAAAGAGCTTCCGAACGTCAGAATTCGGAAGCTCTTTTTACTTAATCATCCCAGGCATGTTCCCGGAAGTATTCATCCATCTCCTTGGAGAATCGGAAACGCACATTCTCGATTTCCTCTCCATTGAGGATAGCTGCGTGTGCTTTACGGGCGATGTTCCGGACACCGGCGAACTTGCAGATCATTTCTTCATGGATCATGATTGCAAACATCGCATTGGGATACTTAGCAGATACTTCTTGAATATCAGCAGGCTTGGCGCTAAGAACTTCGTTCATACCATCAATTTTCTGGAAAGCGACTCGTTCACTGTCGGTGTAAAAGCGTATTGCAGTTGCTGTCATTCCCATTTTGTATCTCTCCTTTGCGGCGCACACTGGTTTGGATTATACCATGAAATAAAATAAGAACAAGACTTGACATTTCTGGAATTGCCACTATTGCGTGGTGGTTCAGTCCAACCAAACGGGTACGATTGGACTGAGCCAGGATTTGCAACTTGACAACCAGAACATTTGTTTTATAATAATAGAACAGATGTTCTTAAAAGTCAATGCAATTTTCAGAAATAGAAAGAGAGGTTCATCATGCCGGAACGTCAATATTTATGCATAGATCAGAAAAGTTTCTATGCAACTGTAGAATGTGTCGACCGTGGGCTTGATCCCATGACCACAGATCTGGTCGTTGCAGATCCGGAGCGAAGTGAGAATACCATCTGCCTTGCAGTATCGCCCTCCCTGAAAGCCAAAGGGGTATCGAACCGCTGCAGAGTGAAGGAGATCCCAAAGCATCTGAAGTACATTATTGCCGTTCCTAGGATGCAGCGTTACATTGACTGTGCCGCTGCCATCCATGGTGTCTTTCTGAAATACATTGCCCCGGAAGATATTCACACTTACAGCATCGACGAGTCTTTTCTGGATGTAACCCCGTATCTAAAGCTCTACAACATGACTGCCCGTGAGCTGGCGAAAACAATCATTGATGATGTGCAGGAAACCGTAGGAACGGTATCCACCTGCGGTATTGGAACCAACCTCTATCTCGCCAAGATTGCGCTGGACCTCCATGCAAAGCATGCAGCGGACTTTATTGCAGAACTGGATGAAGATAGCTACCGGGAAAAACTCTGGGACCACAAACCCATTACAGACTTCTGGCAGATTGGAGAAGGTAAGGCGGTCAGACTTAGAAATCGTGGCATTACCACCATGCGGGATATTACTTTGACAAACGAGGACTTTCTATATAACTGGTTTGGCATTGATGCAGAACTATTGATCGATCATGCCTGGGGACGAGAACCTACCACGATAGCGGATATCAAAGCATACCGTTCCAAATCAAAAAGCCTGTCCAGCGGACAGGTTTTAATGCGGGATTATCGGTATGAAGAAGGTCTGGTCATCGTCAAAGAAATGATGGACCAGCTATGCCTGGATATGGTTGCCAAAAAATTGGCCACGGAATCTGTATCCCTTTATGTAGGTTATTCCCACACGCAGTGCATCGGTGGTGCCAAAGGAACTGCGAAGCTGGCCTGCGAAACTAATGCTGATTCCATCATTGTCCCGGCCATTGCTACACTATACAAACGGATCGTTAATCCGACATATCCTATCCGCCGTATATGCCTGTGTTGCAACAGTGTGGTGGAAGATAGGGGAGTGTATCAGCTCAATATGTTCGATGATGTTACAACCCAGCTCCGGAGCAGAGCTATCCAGGAAGCCATGCTGGGTATCAAAGCGAAGTACGGCAAAAACGCCATCTTAAAAGGCGTAAATTACGATCCTGCTGCAACCGGCAGAGAAAGAAATCTTCAGATTGGAGGGCACAAATCCAATGGCTAGAACAACAGTGAGAGCGCCCATGCCTGCATCCCGGAGAGCAAAGCAGTTTGCCTCCTTTGATGCCTTGAAAGGTCTGAAGGAAGCCATCGCAGAAAAGGAACGGATACCCACACCTCGCCGCATTCTGGCAGAAGACGCACTGTCAGAGCTGAACGAGACCTTATCTCAGTTACGCAAAGGCTCGATTGTGACTGTGGTCTATTACTGCATATATGAGCAAGAGTATCACCAGATTACCGGTGCAGTTGTGTCAGTGGATACATACTGGAGCTTGGTGCAGATCGGAAATATGGCTATTGATTTTTCGGAGATTTTTGAGATTGAAATAGTTGCAAATCAGTAATTCTTAATATTTTCTTTATGGAAAATAAGTCCAGTTTCCATTATAATGGAGTTAAGAAAACTTGAACTTGCCGGAGGTAAATATAATGGGCAATCTATATGTTTCAGATTTAGATGGAACGTTGTTGAGAAGTAACGAAGTAACTTCCGAATACACGAATCAAGTAATCAACTCCCTTGTTAGTAAGGGAATGCTTTTTTCATATGCCACTGCACGATCTTTAATAACAGCTAAAAAGGTAACTAAAGGTATAAACGCAAAAATTCCCTTAATAGTGTACAACGGAGCATTTGTATTTGATAATATCACAGAGAAAATATTGATTGCCAATTATTTTGATAATTCCGTACATTCTATACTAGATGATTTGTTTCATCATGGAGTGTATCCCATTGTCTATGCATACATAAATGGCAAAGAGAAGTTCTCTTTTGTACGAGAGTTATGTACAAAAGGGATGGATATGTTTCTCGCAAGCCGTAAAGGAGACATTCGCACCAATGAGGTAAAAGTATTATCCGAATTAAAAGAGGGTAATATTTTTTACATTACTTGTATCGATACACCTGAAAAGCTTAAACCGTTGTATAATAAATACAAAGACAAATATCACTGTGTATATCAGACTGATATTTACACGAATGAACAGTGGTTAGAAATTATGCCGTTAGAAGCCTCTAAATCAAATGCAATTAAGCAATTACGTGCAATGCTGGATTGCGAAAAGTTAATTGTTTTTGGTGATGGTAAAAATGATATAGATATGTTTCAGATGGCCGATGAAAGTTATGCTGTTGCAAATGCACATGAGGAATTAAAGAAGCATGCAACCGATGTGATTTTGTCAAATGATGACGATGGGGTTGCACGGTGGCTTGAAGTGAATTATGCATAACAAGTGAATGGTTCAGCTTCTAACTGTTCGATAAAAACCAATTGAAGAAGGAGTTCATATTAATGAAGAGAAAATTGATTGTACCATTTGTTGCTTTGTGTATGATTGTTACAGTCTTTTGTTTGATGGGAGTTGGTTCTTACTCTAGCAGCTCCGCTATACAAGACCTGCGTGCAGAGTTGGAAACCATATATGGTACTGAATATACGGGAAAAGCCGTAGAAAATGGAACCGAAGATATGAAGTTCGCAGTGGAGCCTAAGACATGGTTCTTGACAAACTGGAACTTACGAAATGCGTTAAACATTGACTATGAATATGAATGCAAGGTTATTTTCACGACTTTCATTGATGAAAAGACAAAAAGTGTGCGCACAGTTACATATCGGGCTGTTGACCCTATGGGTGAAGAGAACATCGTTGATAGGGCTTACTTAGATTTAGACAGTAAGACAGAAAAGAACGAAACTCAGATAATGATCCAAACGAACAAATTACAGTTCGGTAAATAGTATTCATTTGCTATAGAAGAAGGTGCAGAATAATATGAGAATAATATGGTTGCTGGGATCTTGCTTGATGCTGATAGCTTCTTTGGTTATGGCAATCAAGCAAATAAAAGAGAAAAAGCCGATTACTGATCCTTACCTGATATTATCGATCCTGACATTTGCGATCGCATTGCGGATGGTTGCAAAAATGGTTGGCATATAATATCGAGATAATAGAGCTTAGAAAAGGGGAGTATCACGATGAGAAGAATAGCGGCGTGCCTTATCCTGTTAATCTTCCTGCTGATGTTTGCAGGCTGCAAGAATGATGCTCCTGGCGGAGAAATTCAATTAGGAAGAGAGTTCGACTTTTCTGGAGTGAATCAGGTAAAGTTGGTGAATGGACATAACGGATTCACATCATTCATCACAGATGAAAATGCTATTGCCGAGATTACTTCTTTTGTTGGAGAAACGATTGGCAAAAGCCTTGGCAGTGGAAAAGGATATTATGAGGGTAGCTACTCTGTAGTTTTTTCCTACGAGAATGGGGAAGAATTCTCACTGTCATATGGTGATGACGATGTCTTTTATATGGGACTAGGTGATGATGGTTATCCCGTTCGTTATGCTCTCTGCCATATCAACATTTCTGATGATGTCATTCCTTTCCTTGCACAATATGATCAGAGTGATTTTGTTTGGAGCGAAGTTGAGGAATAAAAGGGGAGGGTTATATGAAAAATGCAGTTTCTTTATTGCTGATACTGATTCTCCTGATTTCAATTACTGCTTGCAGCAACGAAAAAGGCCAGGATTATCTCAACGCAAAAGTGATGGAGATAAAAGAAGACGTACTCATCGTTGAATGTATTGATGAATCGACAAATCAGCTGGCGGGATCTATCCTAAGTGTATCTACAAATATTGTGTCTACTGATGAAATCCCACAGATGGAAATTGGCCAGGAAATAAGAGTTGTCTTTGACTTTAGTAAAGTCGATAAACAAGACGATTCGGTGAGAATCGAACATGTATACGCAATTTACTTACTGGATGAAAATAACAATGTCATTCCAAACTAACACACCAATTCCAATTTTAGAAACTTGAATTTGACAAAGGAGTTGGTGCTTGTGAAAAAGAAAATAATCAGCGATATTCGCTTGTTTAAGAGTGAATCACAAAATGAATTTGGTGGCTACATTACCGACTCTTTTGGTGATAAGAAATTAAATGCTGTTATCAAACGAGTGGTTATGAAATTGCGAGAGAACGAATTCTGTCTTGGAGAATTTGACCACCTGTATGTCAATTTTACCACTTGTGATGTTGATGGAAATATGAACTTATCTGATAAAGTGGATAGGTATCATCCGTGGTATAGATATTGCGATGTTCATGTAGATAATGACTTGTTCAAAAAACTTGGTTCTCCCGAAACTTGGAACGATATTATTCATTGGATAAGCACTATTCTTGTCACTTATTATATTTCTGAAGATTTTGATGAAACGCGTATCTTTTCTTGTGTTCAGCAGGCAGTTGAGCAAGGTGAAGATATGTTAATGAAATTCAAAGAAAAAATCAGCACAAAACGCAAAGCTGGAATTTTCTTGCGCTTACGTGATTCTTGTAAATTCTATCCGCTCTTGAGAGTGTATGATGCGGAAGATAATTTGCTCTTTGAAAAGGACTTGCCTGAAGCTGTTATGCTGGATTATCTTGGTGATATTCAAGTCGGCGCAAAACGGGTGACGATAAAACCCAGAAAGAACGCATTTCCAAAACAGACCAACCCATTGATTTTTGAATACTAACAGTAGTATGTGGTATGTCGTTTGCATGCCTTTGGACTTTTCAATTTACAACTGGACACCTCTATGCTATCATAAACGAAAAGGAGGTACAGCCATGGACCACTTTGTGCAGCAGATCACTGATTTTCAGACACGGATAAATCGAATGCAGGAACTGGAAACGTATCTTCCACAGCTTCAAAGCCAGTTGGATCAGAAAAAGGAATCGTTGTCGGATCTTCAGCTCCAAGTTGCCGTTGCCAAATATGAGTTAGAAAAACTTGAAAATCCTGGATTTTTCCGTAGGATTTTAGGAATTTCCCATGAGTCCATTGTCATGGCCCGCCAAAAGGTTTATACTACTACCTCCGCTCGGGATCAAGCCCAATTTGAAAAGAATCGGCTGCAAGAACAGATTGAAGCCGCTAAGGGAGAATTTGAATCACTCAGCGGGATACAGGAAGAATACCTCACTTTTCTGGAAGCACACACTGACAAAGATTTTCTGTGGCCTGTCCAGCAGCTGAACTGTCAATTGGCGCTGGAGGAAGCCTGGAGCATTCTGGAAGCGTTGGAAGCAGCCCGGGGCGGTGCCAGAAGAGATGCATTGACAGACCGGGTTCCGCCAGGAAGGAAAAAGCTGGACTATTTCAATTTTGCTCAAGAGCGACTGCAGTACCTACTCCGGCTTCTGGGTCAGATTCGCGAACATAACATAACCCTAGATAGATATCTGCGATCTGGAACGGCATATATCACGGGAGTTACTTCTGAATTTAAGCAATTGGATCGTCTAAATACTGCTATCGACCAAATACGGGAGGTGCGGACACAGCTGAAATACATACTCAAGGAAGTAGAGCAATAACTGACCCGTTATAGATTATTTTTAGGCAAGTTTTCTCAAAGGCAAACAAGCAAGTAAGCAAAACTAATTTGTCGAACAGATAAAGACGGCACCCTTGATGGGTGCCGTTTTACTTGCCTTATGGGTTATTTCACAATATCTCTGATCAGCATAGAAATCGTATCAAGCTGCCGGTCATCCAAGCGCTTCAGATTTGCAATGATCTCATTCAGCTTCGTGGGATTCTGTGTATCCATATCGAAGAACTCGCTGGGAGTGATGCCAAGATAGTCACAGATATAAAAGATGCCGGTTAAGGACGGCATGGATTTTCCGGATTCGATGTTGTTGATATATCCGGGATTCTGTCCCATGGACAGGCTCATATCTCTGGCAGAAACCCCCTTCTTTTCACGGAGCTGCGCCAGCCGTAAGGAAAAATCTTTTTCATCCATATTACCACCGCCTTTTCCCATATTGTAACCCATAGACCGGTCGAAAATATGGGTTGTGGGATGGTATCGATGTTGCAATAATGGTTTATAGATGGTATACTGACACTAATTATCGGATTAAAACCATTATTCTGGCATACGGAGTGTGGTATATCGTGAAGTGCTGCTTCTTTATCGGACATCGGGATACCCCGGAAAGGATTCAGTCACAGTTGACTACTGCGGTCGAAAAGCTTATTGTAGAGGAAAACGTAGGCTATTTCTATGTCGGGCAATATGGAAGCTTTGACCGTATGGCATCTCTCACTGTAAAGCAGATGAAAAAGAAGTATCCTTTCATTTCCCTCTATCTGGTACTGCCATATCATCCTGCAGAGCGGCCTGTACCGGCACCAGCAGACTTTGATGGGACTTATTATCCAGAGGGTGTGGAAGCTGTTCCGAAAAGATATGCTATTGTCAGAGCCAACAAACAGCTTGTGAACAGCTGTGACTGGCTTATTGCCTACGTCTGCCACCCTGGGAGCAATGCCAAGAACCTATTGGAGTATGCCCAGCGCCGGGAGCAAAAAGGATTGATCCATATCAAGAATCTTGCAGGAGGTACTTCTGAATACTGATCAGAAAACACCACATTGGATTCCTTGTCCCATCTGTAACCAAAAGACCGATGTAAAGGTCTATGAAAACACTGCACTGTTTAATTTCCCTCTGATTTGCCCCCATTGTAATAAGGAATCCAAGATTCATGTCTTTCAGTTAAAAGTCTCAGAAGCAAAATGATAAGGAAGCACAGGCAATCGCTTGTGCTTCCTTTTTTGTTATGGAACTATATTTACTTTGCTGCACTGGCATTATGATTGATTCTCAATGCCAAAACATACTTTCCGTTTTCGTCCGTTACTGTCATATCGCCTTTATGCTTCTCCACACAGCGTCGAACATTCTGCAGGCCATATCCATGGCCTTTCTTTTTTGCCTGCTTCAAGTATTCCGGTGCATAAGGGTTTTCAATCTGATAATACAGAATATCGTGGAAAACACGAAGCTGAAGCTGGATGTATCGGTCTTCCTCCGGGAGAGAACAACAGGCTTCAATGGCATTGTCCAGGGTATTACCCATGATTACATAGGCATCCACAGCGGTAATCCCCAAATTGGCTGGAACACTCACATCGTAGTCAAACCGGATATTCCGTTCTTCTGTCTGCGTTTTATAGTCATTGAGGATTACACTGATAACTGTGTTTCCCACATCCACCACCGAAACAAGGCTTTCCACCAGATCCTGCGCTTCTGCAAATACCTGGCTTGCTTCTTCTGTGTTCGCTTCACTGGCTAATGCCCGCATAGCTCTCAGATACTTGTTTATATCATGGAACATAGCCCGTGTCTCGTTCTGATCCTCACGGAGCTGAGAATAATATTGCTCTTGCATTCTGTAATGTTCCTCGGCTAATTCAAGCTGATGCTGTCGTTGCCGTGATTCTTGTGTTCGCTCTGCATAAAACACAATCAGAATATTCAGATATAACAGACCAATCGCTGCTATCACAAATGAAGCAGGTAGATCTGTTCCGGTTGTCGAAACTGTTTTACAGAAGAAGATTCCCAAGATAATACCGATGGCACCACCAGGAGTCATGGCTAGCAAGAAAGGTAATGTAATGGCAGTCCGTTTTCTTTTTGTCAGAGCCAAAACAATCAGAGTAAATACAAGTAAGATTGTGTGTGAGACTGTAATGACAATCGCTCTTGCCATGCCATGTGCCATAATTGCCTGAGTATCTACTTGTGCGGCTGCAAATGCACCGATAGTCAATACATCCGTTAATACATACAAGCAGTAAAAACTTAAGCTGGCATAGATTGCTTGAGATAACTTTGCTTCAAATAAAAACGAGGCAATAAATACACATTCAACTGCTCCGATGAAAAGTCTCACAAACGACGCATTTGTAGCAAAGGATAGAACACCAATTAACCCAGCAGCAGTTAAATAAACACAGCCCCATATCCATGTGGGCTTATTCTTTTTGAAAAATATTCCACTTAGAAACAAATGGAAGGTATACCATTCTGCTACTAACGCCAGAAGTTCTGATAACAGATACATAGCTACCTCCCTAAAAATCGATAGAAAGCTTGGTTAAACTCTTGGGCTTTTGTTCTTCCAATCGGAATCACTGCACCAGAATCCAACACAATCTCTGTTGATGTTGCGGATTTAATATGTTCCATATTGACCACATAGCTTTTATGGCAAATGGAAAAGTAGCCCCTGGGTAACCGTCCGATAATTTCTTTCAATGAGCTTCTAAATCTGAAAGCTTCCTTTTCCGTATGTATTATGGCATAGTGTCCAAACACTTCGATATACTGGACATCCCGCAGACGAATGGCATGAATCGCATTATCTACCTGAATCGTCAGTCTATGAGCATTTGCTTCTGCAATAGCTACATCAAAGGCTTCACTAATCGCATCATATGTAATTGGTTTTTGCAGATAGCGGATAGCAATTCCGTATCCTTTGACCGCGTAAGCATTGCTTTTGGTTGTAAAAATGATACTTGGTGGTTCGTTACTCTTGATCAGTTGCTGTGCTGCCTCAAAACCATTTGGTGATGGCATCTCTATATCAAGCAGCACAATATCAAATGGGATATTCTTTGCAGCATCCAATAGATCCGAAGTCCGTAGAAACGTACTAACTGCAAACTGCTGCGCTCTATCATATTTTTTTACTAAATCAAGAGAATAAACCAAATCTTCAGATTCATCATCGCAGATTCCAATACGTAATTGTTCCATTTGCATACCTCAGTGAATAACCATAAGCTTACTACCTACATTTTATAGGAATCGAAAGCATAAATCAACCCTACCGGAGTTCACTTGTGACACCTTGGCGACCATTCGTGCCACAGCTATTGATTGAATGTTCAATTTATATTAAGTTTGGTTTATTGGAAGGTGTCAGTCAAATCTGCAAAGATAGCATTCGTACCTTTGATGAATCCGTGATCTCTGATTATGATATTACAAATCCATCGGACAGTTCTCCGCAATTGATGGAAAACTATAGAAATGAGGTTTCGTAAAATGAATAGAAATCAAAGAAATAAGACTGTAGGTAGAATCATTCGCCGCTTCATTCTTATCCTTGCTACTATAATTATTATGGCTGCAAGTGCATTGCTATTGGTCATGCATCTGATATTTAATGGTCCTTCTCCGACAGCAAGAAATCTGTTGACCATGACATTGATTGAGGCAAGTGCAACTAAGTGGGTACCGGCTATATTTATCGGGGAAGATCTTGTTGCGGAAATCCGTTCCAGCGGCAATATGGAATTCAAAGACGAAGTGACAGACGTAAATACAATCGTGATTAATCGAGCGGAGAATATCTCCACTAATAACGAATGGGAAGCATATCCGGACGGAATCAAGATTGAAAAAGTGGACGGGGATACATTTAATGCCACCGTAATGATCGTCCGAGATCCTTCAAAGGTATATTTAGGATTATCTACATACGAAGGTTACAGTAAAAGCATCCCAGGTAAAAGATTGAATGTAGCGATTGAAGATGAAGGTGCCATTGCTGCAGTAAATGCCGGAGCTTTTAATGACGACGGCACATCGGGGTCCTATGTGGGTTCTCTGCCTGAAGGCCTGGTATATTCTGCTGGCAAATGTGTTTGGAAAACCGGTGCGCCCCCCAATGGCATCACAGGTTTTGCTGGATTCAATGAGGATAACATCCTGGTTGTACATAGAGAAAACATTACTGCTGCTCAGGCTGAGGAATTGAATATCCGTGATGGCTGCTGTTTTGGTCCCGTTCTGGTAATGAACGGTGAGATCAACATGGAAGCTTACAACAAAATATCCGGTTTGAATCCCCGTACAGCCATCGGGCAAAGAGCTGACGGTGCAGTAATATTTGTCTGCATTGATGGAAGACAACCCAGCTCTATGGGTGGCGAATACGGAGATATTATTGATATCATGGTGGAATATGGTGCAATAAATGCCTGCAATATGGATGGTGGTTCCTCCACCGTTATGATGTATCGCGATAATTTGGGTTTATACGGAGCGGCTGGCGAGGTTCAAATGATGAATAGTTACTCATTGCTTCAGACCGAACCACGAAAAATGCCAAATTTCTGGATGGTTCGCCCGTAATAAAACCCAGATTCAATGTAAATTATTAGACATATAAACTATTATATCGACAGATACTGCCTGTATAGCCAGACGCATCACTACGCAGAGCATAGGCAACGCTGGAGGTATTATCATGTGTAACGATCAAAAGGATTCCCGTTGGATTCGCTGCCCAGTCTGCGATTCCAAAACCCGAACAAAAGTGTATAGCGATACGGCGATGTTCAATTTTCCTCTTTTCTGTCCTAAATGCAAGAAGGAAACTATTATTGATGTAATGCAACTGAAGATGGCTAAAAGCAAATGAGCCAGACGTAAAACGCAGAGCCTGCTTCCCAAATGTGGGGGCAGGCTCTGCGTGTTTTTATCAAACATCATTACTGTTTTTGTTTCTGGCCATATTGATGGCTGATTCAACGATAGGGAAGATGGCGGCAGCTTCTTCCTCTGTACAGTCGTTAATCAACGTTCTGAGCTTGGAAATAGCCGGTGACTCCTGTTGCATTTCAGGATAGAAAATTATTCTTGGATCTAATTTGTAAAAGCGAACCAAAGGATACAGGTTTGAAAACAGAGGATTACCTCTGTAGTTTTCAATATTCAGAACAGTACGGTTATCTACTCCAGCAGCCCGGCCTACTTCCTGCTGAGAAAGTCCTGTTTTTCCTCTGGCTGCCTTAAAGACATCGCCTAACATACGAGAGAGTTCTGACATACATTTCACCTCTCCCATATTCTACATTACACTTTGTTTCGTGGGAATCCGATACTTTTCACATCTTTAGTGAAATATATTTCACTACAAATAGGAAAGGGGTTTCCTAAAAATGAAGGCTCTATGGAACATTCCTAAGTTACATAGTTTGCATTTCACTTACATTCAGGAAACCAAAACGAGCTTCAAGGTGTAATAGATTACACCTATTTCATAACCAATACTTCTGCCAACCTTCGGTGCAGGAGCCCTCCCGTCGATCTGAAACTCAGATTTCAGATTGATTGGAGGAAACATAAATGGATGGAAAACATCCAATCCGCAAAAAGGATAAAGATAACCCCTATGAATTAACCGTAGATAAAGAAGGATACTATGTTACTTTTTTTGACGGTCAGGGGATTCACCATAAAGAAAAAATCTGCAAGGAACTATATGAACTGTTTGATCGGTTTGAATTGGAGGATATTTCTTATTTGAATGTGTTCAGCCGACACCATGAGCAATCGGAGCTAACAGAGCAATCCTTGAATGAACGAGCATTTCACCAGCTTGAGCCACTGGAGGATACCGTGCTGCGTAGACTACAATATGATCAGTTACATACCGCCATTGGACAACTACCAGAGAACCAACGAAAGCGACTAATTCTTCACTATTTCCATGGCATGACCTACGAACAAATTGCAATGCTGGAAGGGTGTACCATCATGCCAGTGAAACGCTCAATCGACAAAGCGCTTAACAAGCTGTGTAAATCCTTGAAATGACATAAAAACCGGAGGGTAAACTTGCCCTCCTGACAAGCGCTTTCTGATCCACGTGAGAGAACAACCCGAAACTGGAAGTTCACATGGGCGATCTTCAAAAGCGTGTTGAACTTAATTAGAAATTAGCGGCTTGCTCGATGCAGGCCGCTTTTTTATTTTCAAAAAAATAATTTCTAAAGGGGGGCTAAATTTTGCTTCTAAGTGAGCAAACAGGTGAAGGGGTTATTCCTTCACCTGTTTATCTTTGATGGATGGGTTTGCACCTTGAAATCCGAATACCCATTCATCAAGCACATTCCTATTGTTATTGTGATGAGCATAAGCCACTTTAGCAACTGCGCCAGGATGTGCCGCATGGCGAAGCTATGAGATTTCACCTTCTATTTCGGTCTGTTATGCTTCTCCACTGTGGCATGGAGCGAAAAACAGGCTGCTATGACCTCTGGGTGGCTCCCAGTGGGGCGATAACCAGCAATAGGCATAATGATACTCCCGTCCAGTCACAGCTAACTTCGGTTTTCACGCAATGAGGGCGGTCACATGAGAACCATGTGAGGGCGCATATTCGATCCCGTGGAGCTGGTACGCCGCCAGCCGTTTGATGACTTCCCATACAGCCGGGGTGTCGAGGACAAATAGGCTTATTTCATATTGTCAGTCAACAATAAAATTGTTGACTGACTCTACATAATTGATAGCTATTTCAAAAGAGGAGTATATTGAACATATGAAAGGATCATTTCATCGAGGTGATTTGTACTATGCTAATCTTGGTGTAGGGGTTGGCTCCGAGCAGAACGGATATCGGCCTGTTGCTATCATTCAAAACGATATTGGAAATAGGTATAGTCCAACAACTATTGTTGCGCCTTTAACTACTCGCCTTATAACAAAATCTAAGTTACCGACACATTATCATATTTCGATGAATAGTGGCTTAAATCAGCCGTCCATTATAATGTTAGAACAAATCCGCACCATAGATAAAACCAGGTTAGAAAAGTACATTGGAAAACTATCTGACTTGGATATCGTAAGACTAAATCACGCATTGGCTATTAGTGTTGGGCTTGTCTCTGTTTCATCGAAAAAAGAAATGCTATATCTTTGTTCAGACTGTGCCAGAAGTTTTAGTAGTGTTGGTCCTATTGCTTCGAGGAAAAGAAAAAGAAGTGAGCGTAAAAATAAATCGTGTAATTATTGAACCAGGAATATTGGTGATAATTATGATGTAAAGACAATTAATATTTAGTGACTATATTGTTTGGTAATATAAGTTCTATACGCTTAATTCTCTGATTTCAGTCTAATTAATGCTAACTATGGAATGCAATTATGCTGAGAGGAATGTCGCACCTTTGCGACTATTCCTCTCTTTTTTTATAATTTTGTTGTAAGGAGGAACAAGAATGGACGCACATAATGAGGCTGAGAATAAGCTTTTTATTACGGCTGCTGAAGTCAGTGCGTTGATGGGTGTGTCCAAAGCATATGCCTATCGGATTATTAAACAACTGAATAATGAGCTGGAATCTAAGGGCTATCTGGTTATCGCTGGAAAAACCAGTCTGAAATATTTCAACGAAAGAATTTACGGGAAGGAGTAAAGAAATGAACGATACAAGGCAAGATGCACTTAAAAGTAGTGTTACAAAATGCGCTGATGGAAAATATCGGGTTGATTACAGTTATCGGTCTCCGGATGGAAAACGACATCGAACATGCAAGCGAGGATTCAGATTACAGAGAGAGGCTACTAAATGGCAGAGGGAAGAACTCCCTAAGATAATCAAAAAAATGGAGCAAGAACAGACTTTGGATGAGAACTTAACTATGGAGCAACTCATTTCAGAGTATATTGAATACACCAAAGCCCGTAGGAGAGCCAGCACGGTAGAAAATAAGGCTAATATCATCAAAACAAAGATCAGCCCATATTTCAACACGCAAAAAGTGTTTTCTGTCAGTAAAAATGACATTCGTAAATGGCAAGATCAAATGCTAGCATTAAGAAAACCGAATGGTGAACAATTCTCAACTACATATCTACGCTCTATCAATAATCAGTTATCAGCTATTTTGAATTATGCTGTTATCTATCACAATCTACCATCCAATCCAGTAGTTCAGATTGAACGAATTGGTACAAAACACCCCGAAGAAGAAAGAGAATTCTGGACTCTTGATGAATATCTTCAGTTTTCAAAAGCAATTCAAGATCGCCCGGAATACTATTATGCTTTTCAAGTATTTTTTTGGTGTGGTTTACGTTTAGGGGAATTAAGAGCACTTACAAGATCAGATGTGGATCTCGCTAGTAAAACATTAAAAATTTCTAATAGCTATTCAAAATCAGAAAAAATGAAAGGCAAAACAAAGACAAAAAATAGTAAGCGGATTGTTCACATGCCAACAGAACTTGCTGATGAATTAGGGGATTACATAGATAGTCTTTATTCGATCAAAGAGAATGAGCCCATTTTTCCGTTATCAAAATCGGAACTTCACAGAGTTATGACGTTAGGTTCTGATAAGGCTGGTGTTAAAAGAATAACCATTCATGGACTGAGGCATTCTCATATTAGTTTGCTGATGAATTATGTCAGCTGCGCTTCAGTAATGGATATTGCGAAAAGAGCAGGTCACAAATCTCCTGACATAACGATGATATATTCTCACCGTTATTCCAATAAGGATGAGATTATTGCAGACCAGTTAAGTGTAATGATGAAAGGAGGTAGGGGATATGTCGGTGAAGAACAAGGATCCCAAAGGTCACTGGCGATGTAAGACTGTTGCATTTAGACTTTCACCTGAAGAAGCATATCGTCTGGATATGCAGGTCAGGACAGCAGGGGTGTTCAAGCAAGATTTTATCGTTAAGCGTCTTCTGGATGAAAAGATAGAGATTCGTCCGAATATTCGTATCCAGAAGACTATTATTGAGTATCTTTCGGAACTCACTTCTGAATTAAAAAGAATGGAGAGGATTGAGCAAGACTGTACGGTTCTTGACAACATTCGGTACTTACTGGAATTGACACAAAAACTATCTCCGGAATAAAAGAAAGGCTCTGCCGTTCATGGCAGAGCCTTTCTGATTGATAACGAATTGATAACGGTCACTACAGAGAAAGTGTTGTCAAAGTGTTGTCAGAACACTATACCTGATCCGAAAAACCGTTGCAAATACAGCACTTTTTTGTTAAAAAGCTTATTCCCACTCAAT